>Ga0210386_10000496_pt1 | contig 36152 bp, 34 predicted proteins | sample IncBWH32OmetaG_FD_160091 | JGI IMG/M metagenome (GOLD analysis project Ga0210386, IMG submission 160091) | Forest soil microbial communities from Barre Woods Harvard Forest LTER site, Petersham, Massachusetts, United States - Inc-BW-H-32-O ...
CCGCCTCCTGCGTGTCGTGCGGAATTGCTCGAACCGCTGCTCTAACTGTGTGATTGAATCGCGAACCGGAACTTCTCTCCAAGGCATAGTTAATCGGCCCTTCTGCGACTAACTCAACATGCCAGCCTACCTTTGCTCAAATCATGCACGCTTGCCGAAAACTCACGATGCATCACAAATCCAGTGGCCAGACCGGAAACAATGGTGGCGACCGACCAGACCGCAAGGCCGAGCGCAAGCGTGCGATACGCGTTGATCCTCTGGACGAGCCACGCTGCCATGATCTGACCCGGCACATAGACCCAGAAAAAGGCCGAAACCAACAAACCATATTGGGCATTGGATAGGTTCAGCTCACCCTTGATCAGAGGCGCGCCGCGGTGGCCAGATTCCCACGGTCCACGTAGTTGATGAAGATGGCAACGGCCAGTAAAGCGAGAACTCCACCAGTGAATCGAGCGGTTTTTGGTCCTGCAACGTGTTGACTGATGTTGTTACCCCATTCGCCTGTGTTGGATCATGGGCTGCCTGTACAGGCAATGTCAAAACCTAAGAGCTGTCGACTCGGTTGGTTGCGGGGCCTGCAACCAATTAGTAGACTAAGGGTTACGGTTAATGGCATTTTCGGAATTATGTGCCCCATGAAAAGCGCGCCTGGTCGCCGCTCCCTGATGGTCGCGCCGACTTTAGGTAGTGCTTTCCGGATGCACCCATTCCGAAAATGCTTCAGCGGGAAGAAAGGTCAGGGACGGCATGCTCGTAGTCATGAAGGCGCAGGCGACGCAGGAAGAAATCCAGGCGGTCTGTGAGCATATTGGGCAGTTGGGATTCCGCGCGCATCCGATGCCCGGGGCGCAGCGGACGGCGATCGGCATTACCGGCAACCAGGGGCAGATCGACCAGGGAAATCTGGAGGAGATGTCGGGAGTCGCGGAAGTTATTCCGGTTTCGAAGCCCTTTAAGCTCGTCAGCCGCGATGTGAAGGAAGAGGACACGATCATCCGCTTTCCGGGCACGAACGCCACGATTGGCGAGCGCGACCTGGCGATGATTGCGGGGCCGTGTTCGATTGAGACGCGCGAGCAAGCGTTTGCCATTGCCGAACAGATTGCCGCAGCCGGAGCACAATTCTTCCGCGGCGGCGCGTATAAGCCGCGGACTTCGCCGTATGCCTTTCAGGGTCTAGGCGAAGAAGCTCTGAAGATCATGGCTGAGATTCGCGACCGCTTCGGATTGCGCATCGTAACGGAGGCCATCGACAACGAGGCGCTTGAGCTGGTGAACGACTACGCCGATGTGATCCAGATTGGCGCGCGCAACATGCAGAACTATTCCCTGCTGCGGGCGGCGGGACGCAAGCGCAAGCCGGTGCTGCTGAAGCGCGGTATGGCGGCGACGCTGGAAGAGTTTCTAATGGCTGCCGAATACGTGATGAGCGAAGGTAATTACCAGGTGATTCTGTGCGAGCGCGGCGTGCGGACGTTTGCCGATCACACCCGCAACACGCTCGACCTGAGCATCGTGCCCGCCGTGCAGCGCCTGAGCCATCTGCCGATCCTGGTCGATCCGAGTCATGGCACGGGCAAGCGGAACAAGGTTATTCCCATGGGCCGCGCTGCAGTTGCGGTGGGTGCGGACGGGCTGATTGTCGAGGTGCATCACCAGCCGGATAAGGCTCTTTCGGATGGGGCGCAGTCGATCTATCCCGAGCAGTTTGTCCAACTGATGGACGAGGCCAGCCAGATCGCGGCGGTGCTGCGGCGCAATGTTCCGCGTGGGATCGAGCTTACGGAGGCTGTGGGAGCGGGATCTGCTGGCGCTCGTTAGAATGCGTCACAACTCCTTTCAGTGGAAAGCTGTGGTCTCCCACCCTTTCGCAAAGAACGCGAAAGGATGGGGCACCCGGGTCGGAGCGATCTCAACCAGCAAGGATGGTCGGCCGCGATTGCGCCGCCTTTTTCTTGCCTGCCTGGCGCTGCCGCTGATTCTGGGCGGTTGCAGACGCCAACATTTTCCTCAGTATCCCGCCGACTATCGCGAGTTCGCCTATGTCACGAATGGCGGCAGCAATACGACTACGGTTCTGGATCTGGTGAATTTGCGGCAGGATCGAGTCCTGGCCGTGGGCGCGGAGCCGACAGGCGTGGCAGCGAATCCCGCGCGCAATGAGGTGTATGTAGTCAACTCCGGTAGCGGCAGCGTGAGTGTGATCGACGCCGAGAAGAATCGGGTGGTCGCGACAATTCCGGTGCACCGCAAGCCCTATTTCATCGATGTGGACAGCTCGGGCCGCCGGGCTTATGTCGCCAATTCCGGATCGAACAACGTTTCGGTGATCGATCTTGATAAACGGCGGGAGATTGGCGCGATTGGCGTGGGCGAGGCTCCGGGGCTGGCAAACATTTCGCCGGACGGCGGCAGCCTGGTGGTCACGAATCGCATGAGCGGCAGCGTTTCGGTGATCGATCCCGGGAAGTTTAAGGTGCGGGCGGTGTTTGCCGGCTGTCCGCAGGCCACGGATGCGGTGATTCTGCCGGATTCGTCGAAGGCATTTGTGGCCTGCTCGGGCGGGCACCAGGTGATGTCGGTCGGATTGGCTCGGTGGTCGAGTCCGATCGACAGCGAACATGCGGATCGACTGCTGAGCTTTCTGGATGTGGGCAAGACTCCGGTGCATCTGGCTCTGAAGCCGGATGGAGGCGAGATCTTTGTCTCGAACTTCGACAGCGACTCGATCTCGGAAATTGCAACCGGGACGAACGAGGTGGGCGGAGCTTACCTGGTCGGCGCGCATCCGTCGGGCGGCGTGGTGAGCGCGGACAATTCGCTGTTGTGGGTCAGCAACTTCAACGCTGACTCGATCGGCGTGTATTCGATCGACGACTTCAGCAACCTCAGGAGGTTGATCAATACCGTGCACGTTGGCGGCGGTCCCGATGCGCTGGCATTTTCGTCGAATGGCTTCCTGGTGCTCGCCGTGGATGCGAGATCGGGCGATGTCTCGGTGGTGCGAACACAGAGCTATGCCTCGAACGGCGCGGTACGCGCGGGTTCGCTGTTCACCATGCTGCCCGCGGGCCAGAGGCCGAATGCGATTGCCGTGAAGGCATTCCGGGTAAAGTAGGACTGCGCGTCCCACCCTTTCGCCAAGAACGCGAAAAGATGGCGCACCCGCTCTTCCATGCGAATCGTGACGCTGTTTAGAGCTGGACTTCGGAGAGCTTTGTTTCTTCCGGTACGTCGGTGGGACTTTCGAAATGCAGGAAATAGCCGTCCGGGTCGGATAGCATCGTGTCCCACAGACCGTTGCCTACCTGCGGTTCGGATGCTTCGATGCCGCGCGATTTGACGTCGTGGTAGAAAGCGATGGCGTCTTCGCATTGGAACCATAGAGAGACGCCCAGGCCAAGTTTCCCGCCGGGCGGCATCGAGTCCAGCATTTTCTTTGCGCAGGTCTGCAACATGAGCGCAGCGCCTCCGAGTTCAAGCCAGCACCAGCGAATCTCTCCGTCGACGACCCACTGGTTTGTCCTGGTAAATCCCAGGCCGTCGACGTAGTAGCGGAACGACCGCTCCATGTCAGAAATACAGAAGAACGGAACGACCTGCTTGACGTTGGCTCCTGTGGGCGATGAGGCGCTCATGTTTCCCACCTTATTGCTCGCGCAGGGTCTTCATGGGGTCGACCCGTGCGGCTCGCCAGGCGGGCGCGGCGCTGGCGAGTAGCGAGATGGAAATGAGTAATCCAGTCACAACAATGTAAGTGACCGGATCGAAGGCGGGGATGCCGTAGATCTGGCTCGAGATGAAGCGCGTAAGCAGCGCCGACGCGGCCAGCCCGACGACGAGGCCAATGCTGGCAAGGGTAAGGCCTCGCTTGAGGATAAGAATGAGAAGATCGCCGCGCTGCGCTCCGAGAGCCATGCGGAGGCCCATTTCATTGGTGCGCTGGGCCACCATGTAGGACAGAACGGCGTAGAGTCCGATGGCGGAGAGCAGCAGCGCCATGACGGCGAAGGACGAGAGCAGAAGTGTAGTGAAGCGCGGGTTTGAAGCGGCGGCAGCGACCAGATCATCGAGCGTGTGGACGTGATAGAGCGGGACGTCGCGATTCATCGAGCTGACGAGCAAGCGTAGCGGTGTAGTGAGCGCAGTGGGATCGCCGCTGGAGCGGAGGACTAGAGTTGGCGCGGTGATGCCGCACTGGGCCAGCGCAAGGTAGAAGGTCGGGCGTGCGTCCTTGGTCAGGCTGCGCTGCTTCACGTCGCCGACCACGGCGATGATCTCAGACATGGCTACCGGATGGGCTCCATCGCTCAAGCCGGGCTTGATGTGCTTGCCGATGGGATTCTCGTTGGGGAAGAACTTCTTCGCAAAGCTCTCGCTTACGATCACTACGCGCTGGGATGTATCTGAATCCGCGAAATCGTGGCCGCGCAGGATGGGAATGCGAAGCGTGTTGAAGAAGTTCGGTGTGACGATGTCGACGTCGGAGGTGGGTTCGTCACCCTTTGCTGTCGGGCGGCCTTCGATATCAAAGCTGACACCGATATGGGAGCCGGAGAACGGCAGAGGCCAACCGGCGGCGGCCGATTTCACTCCGGGAAGCGCTGCAACCTGGGGTAGAAGCTGGTCGTAAAACTGGGCGACCTTCGTGGCGTATCCCTTACCTGAGGGAAAACTGAGATCGGCGGTGAGGACATTGTGCCGGTCGAAGCCGGGATCGACGGAGAGCACGCGCACGAAGCTGCGGATGAAGAGTCCTGAGGCGATGAGAAGCACGAGGCCAATGGCGGTTTCCGCAATGACCAGGGTACTGTGCAGGCGGTGCTGGCCTCGTCCGGCGGTCACGCTGCGTGTGCCGTCGCGAAGTGCGAGCGACGGATCAAGGCGAGACATGCGGAGCGCGGGGACGACTCCGAAGAGCAGGCCGGTGAGAACGGAGGCGAGCACGGTAAAGGCAAGCACAGTGGAGTCGACAGCGGCACCGTCGAGGCGGGGCAGGTTCTGCGGAACGAAGCGCACCATGCCCTGGAGGAACAGCGTGGAGAGGGCAAGACCGAGCGCGCCTCCGAGGAACGAGAGCAGCAGGGATTCGACGAGCACCTGACGAACGATTTCGGCGCGGCTGGCTCCCAGGGCGGCGCGGAGGGCAATCTCGGCACGGCGGCGGGAGGCGCGAGCGAGCAGGAGTCCAGCGACGTTTGCGCATGCGATGAGCAGCACCAGCGAAACAGCGGCGAAGAGAATGCGCAGAGCAGGGCGGGTGTCTCCGATGAGGGCTTCGAGTTCAGGCTTTACCTGGGCTGACGTGTAGAACTTGTTGGATTCGGGGTATTGTGCAGCGAGGTTGCGATCGATGAGGCTCAGGTCGGCGCGGGCCTGATCGGGAGTGACGCCGGGCTTGAGGCGTCCGATGACGTCGAGCATGTCGGCGCCGCGCTGCGCGGTCAGCGGAGTGTCTCCGTCGGGATCGAAGGCATCGGTGGCGAGGGTAATCCACACCTGCCGTGCGGGATTCTCATAGGGAAAACTGAAGCTCTCGGGCATGACTCCGGCAACGGTGTATGCGGCGCCATCGAGCGTGATGGTCTGGCCGACGATATCGGGACGGGAGCTGAAGACCGTCTGCCACAATTGGTGGCTGAGCATGGCGGTGTTCTGGTGAGGCTGCTCGTCGGGGAGAAGAAAATCGCGGCCGAGCACCGGGCGAATCCCAAGAACGCGGAAGAAGTCGGCGGAGACTATCTCGCCCTGGAGGACTTGAGCAGTTCCTGCGTTGGTGAGGGTACTCGTTGCATCGCGATAGGAAGCCAACGCACTGAACGAGTGATTTTGGCGGCGCGAGTCGAAGAAGTCAGGATAGCTGAGGCTTTGCGGAGCGATGACTTCCGTCCTGTGGCTCTCGTGCTGAACGGACATAAGCCGGTCAGGCTCAGGGAACGGAAGCGGCCGAAGAAGAACCGCGTTAACCAGGCTGAAGATGCCGGTAGTGGCGCCTATTCCGAGAGCCAGGGTGAGGATGGTGGTAAGGGCAAAGCCCGGGCTCTTGCGCAGCTGGCGTATCGAGAAGCGAAGGTCTTGCAAAAATTTGTGCATGGGCAGCTCCGCCGGTAGGAGAAGCACGTAACCGGCCAACGAAAGCCCATTCTAAGTGCTTGACGAAATGAGGATAAAGATGGGGCAGCGCGAATGATTCAGGGACAGAGTGTCCGGAATCGGATAATGCTGTCCGATGGGAGACAAGTTTTGGAGCTTAGTGCAGAAAGAAAATCGGGAGACCAGGGGTCTCCCGATTGCTACTTTACTTCTGATTCAGCCGACAGGCTGAACGTTCTCTGCCTGGAGGCCCTTGGGGCCGCGCACGACGTTGAACTGAACGCGCTGCGCTTCCTGAAGGCTGCGGAAGCCATTGGCGTTGATCGCCGAGAAGTGAACGAAGATGTCTTCGTTGTTGCTATCGCGAGTGATGAATCCAAAGCCCTTTGCGTCGTTGAACCACTTGACAATACCCTGTTCCATGATTGGTGTTCCTTTGTGTTCCTTTTGGTGTTGATAATTCGCTTGAAAATTTCGAGGAAGGTGTAGCGGCAGGCAGTGCTTTGGAGCATTACGTGCGATGTTAGACCCACTCGGGTACGAGCGTAAGTTAAGTATAGCCCCACGTAGCAGGCGGAGCAATGTGATCAAACAACAAATTTCTGTCAACAATATGGGTTCAGCCGTGCGCGACGGATTCGTCGGCATAGAGCGCGGCGATTTCGCTGGCGTACTTCTGGAGGATGACACGGCGTTTGAGCTTCAAACTTGGCGTGAGCTCGCCCGCCTCGAGGGACCATTCGTCGGGCACGAGGACAAAGCGCTTGATGGTTTCGAAATGAGCGAGGCTGTCGTTCACCCGTTCAATGATGGCCTGGTATTGCGCGACAACGCGCGGGTCGGCGACGAGGTCGCGGCGGGTAGGGGCGGCGATTCCCTGCTGGGGGGCCCACGCCTCGAGGGCGGCAAAGTTCGGTGAGATGAGAGCGGAGGCAAACTTGTGGCGGTCGCCGACGAGCGCTACCTGCGCGACGAGGAGATTGGCCTTGAGCTTGTTTTCAATCGGCTGAGGGGCGATGAGCTTGCCGCCGGAGGTCTTCAGCAATTCTCTTTTGCGGTCGGTGATGTAGAGGAATCCGTTAGCGTCGAGGTGACCGATGTCTCCGGTGCGAAAGAAGCCCTGATCGTCGAAATTCTCGCGTGAGTGCGGGGGCTGCCTCCAATAGCCCTCGAAAACGTTGGGACCCTTCACGAGCAGCTCGCCGTCTTCGGCGAAACGACAGGCAACGTTGGGCAGTGGCTCGCCGACCGATCCCATGCGATTGTGCCGAGGGGTGTTGATGGCGAGGACGGGCGAGGTTTCCGTGAGGCCATAGCCTTCGAGTATGCGAACGCCGACACTGGAGAACCAGTGAGCGGTGTCGAGACCCAGGGGTGCGCCGCCTGCGATGTAATAGCGCACCCGGCCGCCAAAGCCTCCACGGATCTTCTTATAGACGAGAGCGTTGGCCGATTTCCAGGCCAATGAGCCGGGGTTCTGACCCTGTGCGACCGCCTCCTTATTCTTGCTGCCGGTAGAGACGGCCCACTTGAGCAAGCGCTGCTTGACCGGGGAAAGCGAAGCGCGGCGTTCGACTTCCTGCCTGACTTTTTCGTAAACGCGGGGCACAGCGACCATGATGGTCGGACGGACGGAGGTGAGAGCGGTGGGTAGCTTGTCGAATGCCGGGCAGTAGGCGACGGTGACGTTCTGCGCGTAAAGGGCGTAGTCGAGATGTCTTGCGGTGATGTGCGAAAGCGGCAGAAACGAAATGCAGGAGTCGGTCGGGAGGAAGCCAAATTCAGCTGTGGAGTAGTTGATGTTGGAGGCGATGTTGCCGTGGGTGAGCATCACTCCCTTCGGCTCGCCGGTGGTGCCGGATGTGTAGATGAGCGTGGCGAGGTCTTCAGGCTGAACGTCATAAGCGCCGCGGTCGAAGCCGGCGTCCCTGTCTGTTTTCTTGTCCGCCTCGCCCATCAGCGAGGAGAAGAGAACAGCGTCGGCAACTCCCTCGTCGTCCATGAGGACGATTCGCTCGACGCCGGTTTGCGCGCGGGTTTGCGCGACCTTGTCGTATTGGGCGCGGGTGGAAACGACGGCGATGCGCACGCCGGAATCGGCGAGAAGAACCGCGGTCTGATCAGCTGTGAGCGTGGGATAGATCGGTACGTCGACGGCTCCGAGAGCGAGAGTCGCGAAGTCGGCCACGGCCCACTCCCAGCGATTTTCTCCGAGGATGGCGATGCGGTCGCCCTTACGGATACCCCAGGAGGTGAACACTTCGGCAACGGCGCGGACCCGCTGATAGGTCCGGGCTCCGGAGATCGGATGCCAGGCGCCGGCTGCGTCCTGCACGAGGATGGCGCGCTCGCTGTTGTTGGCGGCGATGGTGAAAAGAATGTCGTTAAGGGTTTTGAGATTGAGCACTGCGGCTCAACTGTATCGGACGCGGCGCGGCGGGTGCAAGAGGCGGAGGCTCTTGCAGTGCGGTGAACAGACGGGGCGAGCGGAACGTATATGATTTGCGTGGTTGCCTTTCACTGCATTCAATTGCTGAACCTTCGACGCTTGCTCCAAGGAGATCTACAAATGAGGAATTCACTGATTCCACGCCTGCGGCTTGCTGCTGCGGCGGTGGTGGTTTTGGCTTGCACCCTTGCAGTCGCGGCGGACCTGCCTCCCAGCAAGCCGCTGAAGGTGCCGGAACTGAAGGTCGAGAAATATACACTCGCCAATGGTTTGCAAGTGTTGACCTATGAGAACCACAAGCTGCCTCTGGTGGCGGTGGATCTCTGGTACCACGTGGGGCCGGTGAATGAAAAGGCGAGACGCACGGGATTTGCCCACCTCTTCGAGCACATGATGTTCGAGGGATCGGAGCACGTAGGTGAAAAGGCGCATATCCGCTACGTGGAAGGCGCGGGCGCGACGGATATCAACGGCACGACGGACTTCGACCGCACGAATTATTTCGAGACCATGCCCAGCAACCAACTCGAGCTGGCACTCTGGCTGGAGAGCGATCGCATGGGATTTCTGCTGGAGACTCTGGATCGTGCCAAGCTTACCAACCAGCGCGATGTGGTGCGCAACGAGCTGAGGCAGGACGAGGGGCAGCCCTATGACCTGGCCGATGAAGAGATCTATCACCAGCTCTTTCCGAAAGATCATCCTTACCACGCGGCTGTGATCGGGTCGCACGCGGATGTAGAGGCGGCGCGCCTGAATGACGTGCGCGACTTCTTCGAGCACTACTACACGCCGAACAACGCGAGCATCGCGATTGCCGGAGATTTTGATCCCGCGAAGCTGAGAGCGCTGCTGGAGAAGTATTTCGGGCCGATTCCCAAGGGGCCACCAGTTGACAAGGTGACGGTGACGACTCCGGCCATCACCTCAGAAAGACGCGTCACTATCACCGATACGGTTCAGCTGCCACGAGTCTCGCTGGCGTGGCTGACACCGCAGGCCTATCAGCCGGGCGACGCCGAGACCGACCTCTTCGTTTCGATTCTGGGAGGTGGCAAGTCGAGCCGGCTGTACCGAAAGCTTGTCTACGAGCAGCAGATCGCGCAGTCAGTCAGCTGCGAGAACAATTCGCTCAAGCTGGCATCTGTTACGCAGTGCGATATCACCGCGCGGCCAGGAGTGAAGGTAGAAGACCTGGAGGCGGCAATCGACAAGGAGATCGAATCGCTGCGCAGCGCCGGTCCGACTGAGGCGGAAGTGAACGAGGCGCGGAATGAAGTTCTGACGAACAAGATCTCGGGGCTGCAACGCCTGGGCGGATTCGGCGGCATCGCCGACACTATGGACCGGTACAACCAATATGTCGGAGATCCTGCTTATCTGCCGAAGGATATTGCGCGGTTTCAGAACGCAACCGTCGCCTCGGTGCAGAAGATAGGTCAGGATAATTTTGCCACGACGCAACGGGTGGTCGCCATCACAGTGCCCGGCAAGAAGGTTACGGAGGATGTACCCCGGAGCCCGGCGGACACCGATGCGAATGTCAAGGTGACCAATCCATACACGCCGGAGTTCGAGGCGCAGCAGGACTGGCGCAAGACTCCACCGGCTCCGGGCAACGAGCCGGAGCTGCACCTGCCCGTTCCGAAAACATTCGCCCTTGCGAATGGGCTGAAGGTGTATCTGGTGGAGGACCATTCGCTGCCGGTGATCGGTGCGACGCTGACAAATCTAGCGGGGAGCGATGCGAATCCGACGGGCAAGCCGGGGCTGGCCAGCTTTACGGCTCGAATGTTGACGGAGGGTACGACTGAGCGATCGGCCACGCAACTGGCGGACGATACGGCCAGCATCGGGGCCGCTCTTGCATCCGGCGCAACCATGGACGCGGCATTCGCGAATATACGCGCGTTAAGCAACAGTGTGGATGGGGCAATGACGCTGCTCTCCGACGTGACGTTGCATCCGGCGTTCCAGAGCGCGGAGGTTGAGCGCATCCGCAAGCAGCGGCTGACAGCAATCCTGCAGGAGGGCGATCAGCCCGTAGCTGCGACGTTGCGCGTCGGTATGAAGACGCTTTACGGGGACTATCCATATGGATATCGCGACATCGGCACGACTGAAGCGGTGAAGGACATCACTCGCGATGATCTGGCGGGCTTCTGGTCCACATACTACTCACCGCAGGGTGCGGCGCTGGTGCTGGCGGGAGATATCACGGAGGCCGACGCCAGAAAGCTTGGCGAGAAGTATTTCGGCGGCTGGTCCTCGAGCGGCAAGAGCGCTGAGATTCACGTGCCTGCCCCGCCTCCGCCGCCAGCGCGGAAGATCGTGATCGTGGATAAGCCCGGCGCCCCGCAAACGGTGCTGGTTGCGTTCGGGCAGGGTCCAGCACGCGCGACGAAGGATTATGTAGCTCTGAACGTGATGAACAGCGTGCTGGGCGGATTGTTCTCGAGCCGTATCAACATGAATCTGCGCGAGAAGAACGGGTATACCTACGGCGGCTTTTCGGGCTTCTTCTTCTATCGCGACGGAGGCACGTTCTTTGGCGGCGCAGAGGTGCGGACAGATGTGACGGCTCCGGCGGCAAAGGAGCTTTTTGCCGAGCTGAACCGCATCCGCACCGATCCGCCAACGGCTGCCGAGCTGAAGCTGGCAGAGGATAATGCGCTCCGGTCGCTGCCTGGACAGTTCGAGACGGTTCAGGCGACGACGGGGCTGATGAGCGAGATCTTCACTTACAGCTTGCCGGTCACCTATTACCAGACACTGCCGGGTGAGTATCAGAAGCTGACGCCGGATGAGGTAGAGAAGACGGCAATCGATTATGTGCATCCGGACAACTTCATTCTGATGGCGGTCGGCGACCGGGCGAAGATCGAGAGCGATCTCCAGAAGCTGAATCTGGGTCCGATAGAGCTGCGGGACGAGAGCGGAGATCTGGTGAAGAAGTAGATCGCAGGGCTTACAGCTCAGCTTTTGGCTCGGGGGATCCTTCCCCCCCAGAAGGTTCGCTAAATCCCTTTCGTCATGCGGACGATGGGGAGCGATTCGCCATTGGGGAGCGGCATGCCGAGGCGTTCCACCTCGATGTATCCGTGGCGGGCGTAGAGGTGCACTCCGGTGAGTGTGGCCCCCATTTCAAAGCGCGTGAAGCCTTCGGAGCCAGCGGCGTTTTCGCATAGCTCAAGTATTTTGGTTCCGATGCCTCGGCGTGCCCAGTCCGGATGCACGTAGAAGGCGCGGATTTTTGCAGCTTCCGCGGCCGGATCGAGAGGGCTGTCGTCGCGTCCGGGGCGCCGATCGCCGCCGCAGAGGGTTTTGCGGCGGGACCAGCCTCCACTGGCGATAAACGACGCTTCGGGATTCGCGTCGGGGGCTTCCACGACAAAATACGTCCCGTCAGCGATCAGCTGGGTGTCGACACCGAGGTAGCTTCCGAGGGCTCCGTCGAGCTGGGCGGGAGTGTAATCCCGCGCCTGAAGTTCGCGCACTGAGCGCTCGATGAGCGCGTGGAGACGCGGAATATCGGCGAGTGTAGCGAGACGGTAGTGGAGGGCGTCGATCAAGACGGGCATGGCACCAGTATGAGTGATTTTCGAACGGATTGGCAGCTGGGTAAGTGCGCATCATTTTACCTACCATGACGGAGCTTTCCACATAGCGTCAGAAGGGCGGGCGTCCGGCGCGTGCGATGATCCTCCGCACCCGATACAATCAGACTTTCATCGCATGGCTTACCAGGTTTTAGCTCGCAAGTATCGCCCGCAGCGTTTTTCCGATGTCGCCGGGCAGGATCACGTTACGCGCACGCTGCTGAATGCGCTTTCGCAGGGGCGGGTGGCGCACGGATATATCTTTTCCGGACATCGCGGGATCGGCAAGACGACCATCGCGCGCATTCTGGCGATGGCGCTGAATTGCCGGACGGCGACAGGGTCAGCCCAGCGGCCGACGCCGGAGCCTTGTGGAGTGTGCGACTCGTGCACGGAGATTCGCGCCGGGAACGCCGTCGACGTGATCGAGATCGACGCCGCCACAAATCGCGGAATCGACGAGATGCGCGAGTTGCGCGACGCGGCGCGGTACAGGCCGGCGCGGGACAAGTACAAGATCTACATTCTGGACGAAGCGCACCAGATCACCGATGCCGCGTTCAACGCGATGCTCAAGACGCTGGAGGAGCCTCCCGAGCACGTCGTCTTCATGATGGCGACGACACAGCCGGAAGATATTCCGCAGACGATTCGCTCGCGCTGCCAGCATTTCAGCTTCCACGCAGTAAAGTTCGACGACATTCTCGCCCAGTTGCGCGAGATTGCCGGCAAGGAGAACATTGCGGCGGAAAACGCGGCTCTGGCGCTGCTGGCTGAGGCGGGCGATGGGTCGATGCGCGATGCCCTGTCGATCATGGACCAGGCGATTGCGTCGGCTCCGGTTGAAGATGGCAAGCCAAAGCTCGATGCCGAGCAGATTCGCGAGTTGATGGGCACGGTGCCCAATGCAGTCTTCGAGCGGCTGCTGGAATCGATCGGCGAGGGCCAGACGGCAGTTGTTATCGACGAGCTGAATCGGCTGCTGAATGCCGGCAACAGCCCGTCACAGATGGCGCGGCAGTTTGTGCGGTACCTGCGGAATGTGCTGATGGCGCGGATTGCGGGGGAAAATTCGGAGCTGCTGCAAATCTCTCCAGACGAGAGGGCGCGGGCCGCGCGCTCAGCGGTGCTGTTTTCCGAGGAAGACCTGACGCGGTTTCTGCAGGTGATGCTGCGCACCTTCGACGAGCTGAATTATCGGCAGGAGCAGCGTTTTCACCTGGAGCTGGGGCTGATCAAGCTGGTACATCTCGAGCGACTGCTACCGGTGGAAGATCTGCTGAGCAAAATGGGGAGTTCGCAGCCTTCACGGTCTTCGTCCCCGCCGGCTTCTTCTATTGGTACGCCCCGATCCGGTTCGGGTGAGACACAGCCGGTACGAACGCCTGTCACACCGCGGACTCCGGAGGCGGTCAAGCCGGCCTTCTCTCCCTTTGAGGCGGACCGGAATCGAAAGATCACAAGCGAAGCGACGAGTTCGGAAGCCGCTTCGAGAACAGTTACAACCCCGGCGGCGGTAACAGCAACGCCGGCCCCGCGTGCTCTTACGCCGCTGGAGACGGCTGCGGGCACGGTGGAGGCAACGGCAGTCAAGGCTCCGGTGGCTGGTGTGGCGGAGCGTGCTGAAGAAACAACGGCGGGCGCGTTGGCGTTGGCAACGGAGCCGGCGGCCGACGCTGAAGCGGCAAGTCTGGACCACATTCGCGACGCGGTGTGCGCGGCGCTGGAGCGCGAGGGGCATAATACGGCGTCCGTCCTGCTGGGCGCGGGAAAGTGGCGTGAAAACGGTGAGCGTCAAAACGGGGAATCAATTGAGGTCGAGGTCGGCATGGGAAAGAAAATGCTTTCGCTCACCATGAACCCAGAGGCCGAGAAGATTTGCCGCGAGGCGCTGCGTGCAATCGGGGTGACTCGCAAGCTGGTGGTTTTGGCGGGCGAAGGCGGAAATGGTGGGGATGGCGCATCGGGTGGTCCGCGGCTTGCATCGAAACAGCAGGCTGGACCTGTGGGTAGCATTCAGGCGAAGGCGCTTGACAACCCACTGGTGCGGCAGGCGCAGGAGTTGTTTCAGGCGGAAGTGCGCAGCGTGCTGGATCTTCGCGAGAAGAAGTAGGAAGCGTCTGAAGTAGAAACGGAGTCGAGGGTGAATCCACTAAAGATTCAGGAAATGCTGGGCCAGGCGAAGCAGATGCAGGAACAGATGCAGCTGAAGCTGAGCCAGTCGGTCGTCGAGGCGTCGTCGGGAGGCGGCGCTGTCACGGTAAGGATGAATGGGAAGAAAGAGGTTCTGAAGGTGACGATCGATCCGGCTGCGGTTGCCAGCCTGAGCGGTTCGACCACGGATCTGGAGATGCTCGAAGACCTGATTACAGCAGCTTTCAACGAAGCGGGGCGACGCGCCGAGGACCTCTTGAAGTCCAGTATGCAGGGGATGCTCGGCGGGCTGAATCTGCCGGAAGGTTTGTTCTGAACGTTCACTCGAAGAGTGTCGACCACGGGCAGCAATGATCACACGACGGGGATTCCTGAGGGGTTCGGCAATGGCAGCGGGGACGCTGGCGCTGCGGCGAGCGGCGATTGCGTCGCTGCTGGACCAGCAACCTGCGACCCCATCCCCGCCGCCGAACAGCCTGATGCAGTCGATGCGGGCTGCCGGAGCAACGACTCCGATCAAGACAACGAAGCTTACCGACACGATTTTTCTGCTGCAGGGCGTGGGGGGCAACATGGTGGCGCAGATCGGCCCGGACGGGAAGTTGCTGATCGATTCCAGCGTGGCGACCGCTTCGCGGGCGATTGTGCAGGCGTTGGGAAAGCTGAACGGAAGTCCTCTGAAGCTGCTGCTTAATACGCACTGGCACTTCGACCACACAGATGGGAACGCAGCGCTGCACGATGCAGGGGCCTTCATCATCGCGCAGGAGAACACACGGCTGCGCCTGTCGACTCCGCAGAAGGTCAAGATTCTCAATCTCGAATTCCCTGCTTCGCCCACCGGCGGATTGCCGCAACTGACCTTCGTCGACAACGAGAAACTTTACTTCGACAACGATGAGCTGGATATGGTCCACGCACCGAATGCCCACACGGATTCGGATATCTTCGTTCACTTTGTGAACGGCAACGTGATCCACACAGGCGATCTGTGGTTCAACGGCATGTATCCGCTGATCGATGACAGCACGGGCGGCACGATGAACGGGATGATTCAGGGCGTGGACCAGGTACTGGCCATCGCGGACGACCGGACGAAGATTGTTTCGGGGCACGGACCGCTGGGCGACAAGCGCGCGCTGCAGAAGTACCGGGATATGCTCTCCACCGTGGCCAACCGAATCGAGAAACTGAAGATTGCCGGCCAGACGCTCGAACAGGTTATTGCCGCGAAGCCGACGACGGACCTGGACAGCGCATGGAGCTCAGGAAGAATGACGCCGGACATGTTCGTCACCGTCGTTTACAACACGCTGTAATCAGGAAAACCTTTTGTCACGATTCGCGGAACCCATGGCGCGGTTGATCGAGGAGCTGCGCAAGCTGCCGGGCATCGGCACAAAAAGCGCGCAACGGCTGGCTTTTCACATTCTACGGTCGAGCGGAGAAGACGCCGTTGCACTGGCCGATGCGGTGCGCGATGTGAAGGCGCGCCTGAGGCTCTGCTCGATCTGCAACAACATTACCGACGTCGACCCCTGTCTCTACTGTGCGAGCCCCACACGCAACCAGCGGCTGGTGTGCGTGGTGGAGGAGCCGACGAACATCGCCACTATCGAAAAGACGCGCGGCTATAACGGCGTGTTTCACGTGCTGCACGGTACGCTCTCGCCGCTGCACGGGGTGGGTCCGGAGCATCTGCGCACCAGCAGCCTGTTCGAACGTGTGGAACGGGGCGAGGTGGATGAGGTGATCCTGGCCACTTCGCCTACGGTCGAAGGCGAAGCGACGGCGCATTACCTGGCAGATCTGCTGAGACCGGGAAGCGTGGTGATCAGCCGGATTGCCACAGGGGTTCCGGCGGGAAGCGACATCGAGTACGCCGATGAGGTGACCATGACGCGGGCCCTTGAGGGACGGAACAGATTGTAGGGGGTAGGTGTTTAATCAGCCAGGTTCTCTGGCACGATTTGCCTGTTCCGCCATCTGGCGAGATAATGGATGCCAGGTGGCGTCCATGACGATCGCGGCTATCGCAGAAGTACTCGGCGGCAGAAGGGCCTTGAGGCAAAAGATTGAGACATCTTCCGACCTGGCAAGGGCAACGCGCGCAGGGCTTTCGGTTGATTCTCTCGATAAGCTGGCACAGGAATTATCGACTCAACGCGTGGCCATCGCAAAACTGCTCGGAATTTCGGAGCGGACGCTTACCAGGCGTGCCACTTCCAACGGCCGCCTGACGGCAGCTGAGTCGGATCGTGTTGTCCGGCTTGCCCGCGTACTGGCTCTCGCAAAAGAAACACTCGGCAACATGGAAAGGGCAAGCCGATGGCTTCAGACAGCCAATCGCGCCCTGGAAGGCGACAGACCGATCGACCGGCTGGACACGGACATCGGGGTTCGCAGCGTCGAGCAGGTCCTGGGCCGCATCGAGTACGGCCTGTATAGCTGATGCGGGTCTGGCGCATCTCCAAAGCGAAGTATGCTCATTCTGCCTTTTCCGGAGAGGGAGCCAGGCTTTTCGATGCGCGTTGGAATTTCGCCGGAACGCCAATGGTGTACACGTCTTCCTCTCTTGCCCTGGCTGCGATTGAATATTTTGTGCACCTCGATCCCAGTGAAGCTCCGATGGGCATGGTTTCTCTTATGGCCGAAGTGCCGGACAACCTGGCAGGCGAACGAGTGGAGATCGCTGAGCTGCCTCATGGCTGGCGAAGAACGGATAATAAGCTTCTTCAGCAGCTCGGCACGGAATGGGTCAAATCGCAAAGATCAGTGGCGCTAGTCGTGCCTTCCGCAACGGTCGAAGGCGAATGGAATGTCCTTCTGAATCCCAGGCACCATGAGTTTAAAAAGGTTCAGATTGACGAACCTAGGCCCTTCCAATACGACCAGCGAATGTTCCAGTAGCCATCAGCCGTCAGGCTGGTTCAGCTGCGCAATTTTGCAAGTAGATCCTGGGGATGAACGGGCTTGGCGAGGATCTCAAACTCGTGCCCCTGTCCGCGGGCGCGGTCAAGCAGGTCGGCGGTGGCGGCCTGCCCGGAGAAGAGCAGAATCTTGCATGCTGGCAGTAGTTCGCGGATCCGGATTGCGGCATCGATGCCGTTGAGGTCGGTCATGATGACATCACTGATGAGCATGTCGGGCTTGAGAGTGCGCGCTGCCTCGACGGCATTTTCGCCGGTGTATACAGCAGTGGCTTCAAATCCGCTCTGGTTCAGAATGATTGCAAGGGTATCGGCAATGACACGCTCGTCGTCGGCGACCAGCACTTTGGGTTTCACCTGGGTCTCGGACATTCGTTCCTTCACATCGCTTTCTTTCGGAGATATTTTGAGGCAATCTACGAGCGGCAGACTTCCGGGTCGGGCCACTGCCCGAGGTTAGACTAAGTATAAGGATAAGGATTCCGTAAGAATCGATAGTAGGATGATACGCTCTTCATGTGAGGATGCTTCATCCTCTCACAATCCTCGCAACTTCGAATATCCCGCGAAAGTTTCGCGGCAGGCGCCGGATAACCTGAGGGCTTAACCTCCGGAGACCCATTCACCTCTGTTCAGACATTACAGTTGATTTTCAGGCGGAACGTTGATGACCGAACCGATCATTCGCGCGCAACAGGTGGAAAAATTCTATGCACAACCGAGCGAAAACCGCATCCAGGTAATCGCTGCGACTGATCTGTCCATTGTGCCGGGAGAGATCGTTGCGCTGCTCGGTCCTTCAGGATCGGGGAAATCGACGCTGCTGCGCATGCTGGCGGGGCTGTCACATCCTTCGGCCGGCGAGGTCTACTGGCACGGCAAGCCAATTTCCACAGTCCGCATCCATGTTTCGATCGTTTTCCAGAGCTTTGCCCTCTTCCCCTGGCTCACGGTGCTCGAGAACGTCGAGGCGCCGCTCAAGGCAGCGGGAATGGCTCCACCGAAACGCAGGGAGCGCAGCCTGAAGATCCTGGACACGGTTGGTCTGGATGGCTTTCAGGCGGCGTATCCGAAGGAATTGTCGGGCGGCATGCGGCAGCGGGTTGGCTTTGCGCGCGCCCTGGTGGTGGAACCTGAAGTCTTGTTCATGGACGAGCCGTTTTCGGCGCTGGATGTGCTTACTGCCGAGAATCTGCGCAGCGAACTGCTGGAGTTGTGGCAGAAGAAGACCATCCCCACGCAAGCCATCTTCCTGGTCACCCACAACATCGAGGAAGCCGTCTTGCTGGCCGATCGGATCATCGTGTTGGGACGCAATCCCGGGCACGTCCGCACGGACTTCAAGGTGACGCTCGCGCATCCCCGCGACCGCAAGGGTCAGCCCTTCATGCAACTGGTCGACTACATCTACAAAGTGCTGACCAAGCCGGACGTGGCTCCGGCGGCGATGCCCGATCTTGAGAGCGGCCGCAAGGTGCGCGATCAGCGGCAGATGCACTACGAGATGCTGCCGCATGCGCGTCCGGGGGGCATAGCAGGCCTGCTCGAAATTGTGATCGACCTCAGCGACCAGTCGACCGGCCGCGCGGACATTTACAAGCTGGCCGACGAACTCGCGTTTGAGATCGACGACCTGTTGCCGATCATGGAGGCAGCCCAGATTCTCGGATTCCTGCGCGTGGGTGAAGGCGACGTGGTCATCACTCCGGAAGGGCGCGAGTTCGCCGAATCGGAAATTCTGAAGCAGAAGGAACTCTTCCGCAAGGCTGCACTTGATCATGTTCTGCTGCTGCGTCAGATCACGCGCGCACTCAACAACAAGAGCGACCATACCGTTCCGGAGGAGTTCTTTCTGGACATGCTCGATGAGCAGTTCAGTGAAGAGGAGACGCAGCGGCAGCTCGACACGGCCATCAACTGGGGCCGTTACGCAGAGCTGTTCGACTTCGACGCCGCGCGACGCCGCTTCATTCTGCCGGAAACGGAAGTGACTGCGGAAACCGTGGAGGGAGCGCAGGCCGAGTGAAGAACCGCTACACATTCGCGCGCGCGCTGGTGGTCGAAAGGACCTGGCCGTTTTTTCTCGATCTGACCGTCGCCGCCGGTCTGCTGGCGGGCTTCTATGCAATCCTGTGGGTGGCGAAATTCTGGTTCAGCGGTGCGGTGCCCGAGGTGGAAATCTACCGCTCGCCATCGCACCTGCCGCTTTATGCTTTCTACTCCACGGTGCGAATTTTTGTTGCGTACCTGCTCAGCCTGGTCTTCGCTATCGGCTACGGCTATATCGCCGCGTACAACAAGCGCGTGGAAGCGCTGATGATCGCGACTTTGGATATTCTGCAGTCCATTCCAGTGCTCAGTTTTCTGCCCGCCGTGATGCTGGCCATGATGTCGCTCATTCCTTCGCGGCAGCTGGGCATCGAGCTGGGCGCGATTCTTCTGATTTTTACCGGCGAAGTGTGGAATATGGCCTTCAGCTTCTACTCCTCGCTGAAGAGCATTCCTCGAGAGCTGCATGAAGCCTGCACCATCAATCGCTTCTCGGCGCTGCAGCGGCTCTTTCAGCTGGAACTGCCCTACGCGACGATCGGCCTGGTATGGAACTCGATGGTCTCGGTGGCGAGCGGCTGGTTCTTCCTGATGGTCTGCGAGATGTTCCCCGTGGGCAGTCGGAACTTTCGCCTGCCGGGGCTGGGTTCCTATCTGCAGACCGCCGCTTCGAACGGCGATTACCACGCCATGATCTACGGCCTGATCACGATGATGCTGATCGTCGTGCTGACCGACCAGCTGTTGTGGCGGCCCCTTATTGCATGGTCGGATAAGTTTAAATTCGAAACCGTTGAAAGCGAGGACCGCGTTACTTCGCCGATCCTGCACATACTGCGCAACTCGAATGTGATCGGAATCATCCAGCGGCATACCCTTGCGCCGTTGAGCGAGCGTATATACGAAGGCATTGCACGGAGAAACGAGCGCAAGATCGCGCTCGGCAAGCCGCCTGAGGTTTCCGGCCGCGGTAATACCCTCGTCTACGTTATCGTGGGGCTGGCGAGTCTGGTAGTCGTCGGCTTTGCAGCCTTTCACGCCCTGCTGCTATTGCGACAGATTCATGGCCGCGAATTCATCTCGTTACTTGAAGGCGCAGGGGCAACATTCCTGCGGGTAAATGTCTCACTGCTACTGGCGTCGGTCTGGACGATTCCTGTGGGTGTGGCGATCGGCTTCAATCCTCGCCTGGCGAATATTACGCAGCCGCTGGCCCAGATCGCGGCATCCTTTCCAGCGACGGCGCTCTTCCCGGTGATCCTTGTGGCGTTGATGAGACTGGGACTGGGACTGGGTATCGGCTCAATTGCGCTGATGATGCTGGGAACCCAGTGGTACATCCTGTTCAACGTGATTGCGGGAGCGATGGCGATTCCGTCGGACCTGAAAGAGGTCTCGGATCTCTTTCACTTCACCAGCCTGCAGCGCTGGACGACGGTGATTCTGCCCGGGATCTTCCCCTTTCTCATCACCGGACTGATTACGGCTTCAGGCGGGGCGTGGAACGCCTCGATTGTCGCAGAATACTTTCAACTGCAGAACAAGACACTCATCACCCAGGGGCTGGGCGCACAGATCAGCGCAGCGAGCAATCAGGGCAACTTCCCTATCCTGCTCATGGCGACGATCATCATGGCGCTCATGGTGGTCACCATCAACCGCCTGGTGTGGAGACCTCTGTACCGGCTGGCAGAGACGAAATACCGTCTGGAGGGGTGACTGGCTTTTCGCTATCAGCGTTGGGGAGGCTTCGAGGCGTCGCCCTGCGGCTTCTGCTCAGCTTGGGAGCTCTGATCCGGAGCGGGGTCGGCGCCGCCGTGCTCCTTATTTGGGTCGTTCTTTTCGTAGATCGAATACTGGCGATCGGGATGCTTCATTTTCACCGTGATTTCTTTGCTGTCGGTGGTGATCTCGTAATCGTCGCCGAAGGTCTGAAATCCGCTGGCGATCACCTGCAGCCGCACCGTATCGCCGATGGGAATGACATCGATGATGGCTTTGCCCTCTTCGTTGGTCTTGAGTTCGAGATTGCCTTCATCCTTGCCATTTTTCATGGGATGAAAGATAACTGCGGCGTTCTCGACTGGTTTGCCGCTGGTAGCCTTGATCACGGTGACGGTGATTTTCGAGGTCGGCGGCGGCGGCGTGTATTTCCGTCCCCGCTTCGTCTCGTCCTGTGCGAAAAGCATTGCGGAAAGGCTGACGGCGAAGAGACAAACGGCGAAGATGGCCCGGGGAGACTTCCTGGAGGGTACAACATGCATCATGATGAAATTGTATGCATTTCGCGGCCCGACTGGAAGAGGGTTGGGTTCCGCCAGCCAAACTTAGGGGGCACATCCGGCGTCTAAGATTTTTATGCCCTCTGTTGTGTTTTCATCCATGATAGGGGATGAAAACGTTGCAAATGAGAAATGGGGACCCATTGGCGCGATTTGGATATTCAGTGGCGAGCCTTTTGCTGCTGCCGATCTGCCTGAGCGGTCTGGCGAGAGCGCAGGCGCCGAATGAAGATGTGGCTGCCAATCCGGTGCCACTCGTGCAGCGGGCATCGCATAACGAACTCGGCACGGGCAATGGCCATCCCTATCGATACAAGCTGCATAAGATTGACGACGGGAAGGTCACGACCAAAGAGATCGTCGAGACCAAAGACGGCGACGTTGCGCGCTTGATCTCGACCGGCGATAAACCGCTCTCATCTGAAGCCGAGCAGGCGGAGGTCGACCGGCTGAACAACCTGCTCGCGCATCCAGAGATCCAGGCACACCGGCACAAGAAGGAACAGGAAGACAGCGATAGAGCCAACGAGATGATCCGGCTGCTCCCCAATGCTTTCCTCTACCACTACGAAGGCACGGTCGAAGGGCCTAACGGGCCGTGCTACCGGCTGAGCTTCAGGCCCAATCCCAATTTCACTCCGCCGGACCGCGAGGGTGAGGTGTATCACGGCATGGAAGGCGAGTTGTGGATCGATCAGCGCCAGGAGCGCATGGTAAAGCTGGACGCCCACCTGATCGCCGATGTGAATTTCGGATGGGGCATCCTCGGCAAGCTGTACCAGGGCGGAACAATTGTCGTCGAGCAAAAGGATGTGGGCGAGGGTCACTGGGAGACCACCCACATGCGATTGCGCCTCCAAGGAAAGATTCTGATGATCAAGTCGCTGGATATCGAGACGACGGAAGACGCAAGCGATTTCGAGCCGGTGCGCCCGCAAATGAGCTATCAGGACGCGGTCCATCTGCTGCTGAACAACAGCAGTCAGGCGCAGGGCGGACAGACACAGACGGCGGCGCGGAACTAGCCTGTTTACATTTTTCGTGGCCAGCGTCGAGCACCATGCAATACCCGGAGAATTATCACCACATTTCCTGCAGCGCGATAACCGACGATGTAAGGTGTTCCTTTAATAACCAACTCGCGCGTACCACGGACTCCACCGAGATGACCCATTTGTGAAATGTCAGCGAGCATATCAGTTTGGTTGAAGATTTGCTCGCGGACACGATTAGCAGCTTCGATGTTGTCGGCTGCAATATATTCGAATAATTCCATCAGATCGGCGGCGGCTTTGGGACCCCATTCAATCTTCAAGCCTTGACTTCCCCGTCGCAATTCGATCGATCAAGGCACGGGTCTTCGCCTTCATATCGTCATTCGAAATTCCAGGACGAGGATCGTCTAAAGCGGCTTGAATCTGCGAGCGAAACCATAGATCATGCTCCCTCACCTCGCGCTGTCTCTGAATAAACTCCCGCATGAATTCGCGCACCAACTGCGAGGCTGGACGATGCGCCGACGCGGCTTCCGCTAGGAAATCATCGCGTAAGTCGGATTCAAGCTTCAGGGTAAAGACGGCTTCTTTGGGCATTTGGCGCCTGATCGTGATGATAATGACTATACCATGTCATTACCTATTCTTCTCTAAGCACTTCCAGCGGCTTCTGCCCCAGAATGCGGAAGCTGGCGACCCAGCCGGTGGCGACGGCAAGAACGGCGGTCGCAAATACCGTGAAAGAGGAGCTGAGATAGTCGGCGTGCCAGGCGACTTCCATCCGGTGCAGCAGTACGCGGGCGAGCAGGTTAGCGAAGACGACGCCGACAGCTCCCGATAGCAGGCCGAGCACGATGAACTCGATGCTGAAGACCTGCGCGATGCGGTTGCGGGTGGCTCCCAGTGTTTTGAGGACGACGACTTCCCGGATCCTGCGAAAGCGCGTGCTGGCCACGCTGGATGCAAGGATAATGGCGCCGGAGAGTATGGAGAATCCGGCGAGAAAGCGGATAACGAGGATGATGTGGCCGGCGACATCCTGGATGGTTTGGAGGATGTCGGCGAGGTTGATCACGGTGATGGTTGGATACGCCGCGAACAGCACGCGCTCCAGCAGGGCGATGCGGGCGGGCGCGACATGAACGGCCCCGTACCAGGTGGCGGGCGTGTCGCGGAGCAGGCCCGGCGCGAGGATGAACTCGCTGCGCGCGAACGCGTGCTCACCGTCGACCTTGTAGATCGCGGATACCTTCGTGGCAATCGTCCGGTCGTTGACGTAGAAATCGACTTCTGAGCCGATGTGGAGATGCAGGCGTTGAGCGACTCGATCGACGACGGCAAGGCTGGGATCGCCGGAATTCTTCCACCATTGGCCCTGGGTGATTTTGGTACCGCGCGGGATAGCTTCCGACCAGGTGATGGATGCGGATCGAAGCAAGCGCTTCGGGTAATTCTTCACTTGAAGTTGGTCGACGGGAACGCCATCAATACTGGTGATGCGCGAGGAGATCATGGGAATGGTCTCAAGTTGGCCCTGCACCCCAGTCTGTTTGGCGAGGAGCGACTTTACGCCGGAGAGCTCTTCGGGCGCGATATCAACGAGGAAGATATTCGGCGTGTCGGCGGAGACGTCGTTGTGCATCTCGCGCACGATGGCGCTCTGCATGAGGAAGACGGCAAGGATGAGCATGACTCCCGCGCCGAGAGAGGCGAGCACGGCGGAGGACTGGTTGCCGGGGCGGTAGAGATTCGCGAGCCCGTGGCGCAGCGCAGAGGGCAGATGCAGGCGCGTCCTGTCGAGAAACGCGCGCAGCGTGCGCAGGGTGAGCGCTGACAGGCCGAGAATGACGAGCAGCGTGGCGCAGAGCATGGCGGCGAACCACCTCCCAATCATCCAGGAGTCGGAGAGCGCGGTGGCGATTCCGGCGAGTCCGGCCACGATTACGATCATCGAGAGCCACTGGAGTTTGCGGTCGCGAAATTTCGGCGCCCACCATCCGTAAAAGACCGTCGCAATGATGACGACGACATCGACTGCGAGTGCCTTGATCGACCACGAAAACCTGTGATGCCGCAATCCGATAATCCAGGTAGCAAGGAGTGCGAGGCCAACAAGGAACTCTGCGCCCAGCAGAATTCGCTGAAGCTTGCCAGGACGTGAGCTGCTCGACCACGGAGACGGACTGCCTTCGCTGGTCTCGACCATCTTGCGCAGCACAGCAATGGGGCGGACGCGGCGCACGTCGAGCAGTGGCGGCAGGCAGAAGAGAACAGTAGTGAGGACTCCCGTGGCGAGCGCAGCGCCAACGGGCTTGATAGCGAGCGCGAGCGGCGGACGCAGCGGCAGGAGCGATCCGAGCAGCGAGGGAAAGACGTACTCCACACCGAGGCCGAAGGCGACGCCGATGAGACCTCCAACAAGGCCCAAGAAGATGGTCTGCAACAGATAGATGCGGAGAATGTCGGAGGAGCGGGCTCCGATGGACTTCATGATGGCGAGGATTTCGATGCGCTGCTGCAGATGGGCGCGCATGGCCATGGCAACGCCGATGGCTCCGAGCACCATGGCGACGAGGCAGATCAGGCTGAGGAGTCCGGTGGCGCTGTCGAGACCGCGAGTGAGCTCGGGGCTGGTCTCACGGAAATCCATGACCTGGGCGTCGGGCAGAATTTTCTCCAGATCGGGGCGGAGGGTAGCAATGTCCTGCGATTCGCCCCTGTTTTTCGGCCCATCGATCTTGAAAAGATAACGCTCGCTGGCGCGACTGCCGAGGCCGAGCAGGCCTGTCTGAAGCAGCGCGTGGCGCGTGATCATGACACGTGGCCCGAGGCCGACTCCGGCGGTCATGCGGTCGGGCTCGCGTAGGATGACGGCGGCGATACGGAAGTGCAGGGTTCCGATCTTGAGCATATCGCCGACTTTGGCATCGAGGCGGACGAGCAGATTGTCGTCGACGAGAACCGTTGAATCGGTGAGGGCGTTGCGCAGGCTGCCGGCGGGGCTGAGGACGATGTTTCCGTAGTAGGGATAAACGGCGGGATCGACGGCCTTGAGCGAGACGAGCAGCGGTACAGGATCGCCCTGGACCGAAGCCATGGAGACGGTCTCGGTGACGCTGGTGCGTTCAACGCCTTTAGTGGCGAGCGCGTCGAGCTGCTGCTCTTCTTTGGCCGTGGCCAGGCGAAACATGCGCGCGGAAAGATCGGCCGCCATAATGCCGCGCGCGTCGCCGAGCAGCGCTTTTTGGAACGACTGGCTGAAGCCGCGCACGCCGGTGAGAGCGGCGACTCCGATAGCGACGGAGAGCAGGACGAAGACGAACTTTGCGCGCGAGGCCCGCAGCTCGCGCCAGGCGATGCGTGCGGCGGTCGACCACGGGAGCGCGGGCTTGGTGATGGTGGTCATCCAGCGACCTCGGTTGCCTGCTTTTTCGGGGTATGCGCCGTCAGCTTGTCAGCGACCATGAGGCCGTCGCGGAGATGAATCTGTCGATCAGCGCGGGCGGCGACATCGGGATCGTGGGTGACCATGACGAGCGTGGTGCGGGCTTCGCGCTGGCGTCCCGTAAGCAGGTCGAGAACATGCTCGCCGTTGACAGAGTCGAGGTTGCCGGTAGGCTCGTCGGCGAGGACGATGGGCGGGTCGAGAACAAAGGCGCGGGCAAGAGCGACGCGCTGCTGTTCTCCGCCGGAAAGCTGGACGGGGTAGTGGTGGAGACGGTCGGCGAGTCCGACACTGGTGAGTAACGCGGTAGCTTTGGGGCGGCCGTCGCCGCGGGCGTTCAGCTCATGCGGCAGCAGAACATTTTCGAGCGCGGTGAGCGTGGGGATGAGCTGATAGGACTGAAAGACGAATCCGATTTTGATACCACGCACTTCGGCGAGGCGGTCTTCTTCAAGATGGCTGATATCGACGCCGTCGAGCAGCACTTCGCCTTCGCTGGGCGAGTCGAGTCCGGCAAGCAAACCTAGCAACGTACTTTTACCACTACCCGACGCGCCCATGATGGCGACGAACTGCCCTTGCGGAATGAGGAGATCGATCCCGCGCAGAATATCCACGGTGCGGGTGCCGTTGCGAATGGATTTTTTCAGGCTGCGTACTTCGATCATGCTCGGTTCCCTCTGTTGGCGGTTCTCCTCAGGCTACAATTCAGGCGTGAAGCGCCGATTCTGCTGGCTGATTCTGGTTTTATTCTCATGCGTGCCACTTCTGATGGCACAGGCCCACGATTCCCGGCCCGTGATTGTGTGCTTTGGCGATAGTCTCACGGCTGGGTACGGCGCCGATCCAGGTCATGGTTATCCAGATTATCTGCAGACCCTTTTGGATTCGCGCGGCTATCCTTATCGCGTGGTCAAGAAAGGCGTGAGCGGCAATACTACGAAAGACGGCGTAAACCGTCTGAAAGACGTGCTGGCGGCGCATCCGGAGATTGCCGTCGTGGAGTTTGGCGGCAATGACGGATTGCGCGGGCTGCCGATCACCGCGACGCGGGCGAATCTCGACCTGATCATTTCGACCCTGAAGAATGCGGGCGTGAAGGTGGTGCTCGCGGGGATCACGCTGCCACCCGACTATGGGCAGGACTATGTTCGCGACGTCAACGAGACCTTCACGCTCGCCGCAAAGAAATACCACGTGCCGCTGCTGCCGTTTCTCTTGATCCACGTGTACGATATCCCCGGCGGTTTGCAGCAGGACGGGATTCACGCAACGGCCAAGGGGAATGCCATCGTGGCCGAAGATGTGTTCGCGCTGTTGAAGCCGCTGCTGAAAAAATAGCTCAGATGAGAACGATGGTCGGCTGGAAGAGCGTGCCGGCAATGCGCTTGCCGATGGCGACCAGTTCGCTTTGACCGTGGAAAACCTTGACCAGCGGAGCCTGCGTGAAGTCCGGCAGGTTGATCTGCATGCCGTTGCGCAGGCGGGCGACCGTCTGCTCGTCCGCGGTGACAGAGGGAAGCTCAGGCAGCAGCGTGCGCGGGTGCGGCAGGCGCGCCGCGAGCTGGCCTTCGCGGGCGAGAGTCTCGATGTCAGCGAGTGAAATGGCTTGTTCGATGCTGAACGGGCCGGAGGCGGTGCGGCGCAGAGTGGCAAGATGCGCTCTACAACAGAGGACCTGGCCAAGCTCGTGGGCAACGGAACGAACGTATCCACCAGCAGAGATACGCATGTGGAAGGCGGCGAGTTCCCCTTCGAGCGATTGGATCGTGAACTCCGCGATGTAAACACGCGCGGTTTTGAGTTTTGGTGTCTCTCCCGAGCGGGCAATCTTGTAAGCCGGCTTGCCGTCGATTTTCTTGGCGGAAATAGGCGGCGGAAGCTGGTCTATCTCGCCGGAATATCGCGCAGCAGCAGCACGAAGCTCTTCGAGCGTGAAGGAGGGATGCGTGGGTTCAGAGGTTGGCGTGCCATCGGCGTCGTAGGTGTCGGTAGAGAAGCCAAAGCGGATGGTCCCGGTATAAGCCTTCTCGTGCGCGCCGTAGAACTGCGCAAGACGTGTGTACTTTCCAAGCAGCAGGGGCAGCACCCCCTTAGCCATAGGATCAAGCGTGCCGAGATGGCCGATGGCTTTCTCTCCTGTGGCCCGGCGCAGTCGAGCGACGACGTCGTGCGAGGTCATGCCGGATGGCTTGTCGACGATAAGGAGCCCGTTCACGCTCTTAACTATAAGTGCTGACCGCACGGGCGGGCGCGCCTTCGGCGCAAAACTTAGCGATCGGCCAATCAGAAGTTGCTCGACGTGCGCTCACGGACGAGCGACAGAAACTCCGCCCGCGTGTTCTGCTTCTGGAAGACGCCGACCATGGCTGAGGTGACGGTAGAAGAATTCTGTTTCTCGACGCCGCGCATCATCATGCAGAGGTGACGAGCTTCAATGACGACACCAACACCCTGTGGGGCGATCGCGTCCTGGATGGCGTCGGCGATCTGGCGGGTAAGGCGCTCCTGCACTTGCAGACGGCGCGCGAAGACTTCGACCAGACGAGGGATTTTGCTGAGTCCGATGACTTTGCCGTTCGGGATATAAGCGACGTGTACCTTCCCAAAAAATGGCAGCATGTGGTGCTCGCAGAGCGAGTACATCTCGATGTCCTTGACGATGACCATCTCGTCATAATCGACATCGAAGAGCGCGTCGTGGAGGATAGCATTGGCGTCTTCGTTGTAGCCCTTAGTGAGAAATGCAAGAGCTTTCTCCATACGCTCGGGAGTGCGAATGAGTCCGTCACGAGTGGGATCAGCATCGACGCGGCGGATGATTTCGCGGTAGATGTCCTGGGTGGAGACATCTTCGAGGCCGGTTTCGCCGATGATCTCTTCAGTCAGCACCGTAGTCGCGCGGTGGTTGTTCTTCATACTGGGCCCGCCTTTTCGTGTTGCGTAATCTGGTAGTGTTGGTGGTGCGCCGGAACTGGATATTCGAAGGAATTATTCGATGTCTCTTCTACGCGCACCGAAATTAGTTCTGCGACGAGTTCTGCCTGCTGGAATGCGGCCTGCAGCAGGCGATGCACTTCGATATTGAAATTCTCCGTTGTCGGCACGGTGTGCTGGAAGCACGCATGCGTATTGAGATTGGTCTGATCGAAGCGATCGAGGACTTCTTTCTGCACGCATGAATCGAGTTCCACCATGTCGCAGACCATGCCGGTCGCCGGATCTACTTCGCCGCCAACGATGACTTCGATCACGTAGTTATGACCGTGTCCGTACGGGTTGTTGCATTTGCCGTAGGTTGCACGGTTCTCCGCCTCAGTGAACGCGGCGGAGTGCAGTCGATGCGAGGCGCTGAGGTGGTAGCGGCGTCCGAAACAGGCTCTCATAACTCACCGTAGTAGTCGGCGAAAAGATCGGGAAGCTCGTAGACGCGTACACGATGCAGCTTCGCTCCGGGAATCTTGCCATCGAGGCGCTGCCAGATGGCGATGGCAATATTCTCCGTGGTGGGAATGGTGCTCTTGAACTCGGGTACCTCAAGGTTGAGATGGCGATGATCGTAGATGCTCACAACTTCGCGTTCGAGGACGCCCTTTAGATCTTTGAGGTCTACGACGAAGCCCGAGACGGGATCGATTTCCCCGGAGACCGTGACCTCGAGCGTGTAATTGTGGCCGTGGCCGTTTCGGTTCGAGCATTTTCCGAAGACGCGCTCGTTCACTTCCTTCGACCACGCGTCGTTCCAGTAATAGTGCGAGGCGGAAAATTCGGCTTTGCGAGTAAGTAGGATCATCGTCTAAATGATAGATGAGTGAAGCAGGGTGCGAGTTTCAGCGGTTGTGACTTACGTAGTCACGCCCCTTCCAGGCGACGCGCTTCGTTATGGTGTGATTGAACCAGCTTCTGTAAAGAAGAATGGCGAAGAGCGGCAGGGCGAGCGGCGCAAGCAGGCAGTCTGCAAACGGAAAATTGGATTTGGCAACGCGGCGGTAGAAGCGCCAGAGGTTGCGCGCCCAGATGAGCACAAGCGCGAAAAGCAGAATGGGCAGCAGATTCCGCTGATACATGACCCAGGTAAGCACAGGCAGGCCAACGAGCAGCAGCAGATCGAGGACGCGCCATGCCGCAAGTGCAATGGGATTGCCGAAGAGCAAGGCAAGATTCTTGGTCCAGCCCTCAAACATGGCGCCAAAGCTGCGGTACATGCGTGTGGACACGGCTTCGGGAGCATAGCGGAAGCGCAGACCGAGCTTACGGCGCTTGACGATGTTGGCCAGTTCCACATCTTCGAGAACGGCGTCTTTAACGGCTTCGTGGCCGCCAATGCGGAAATAAGCTTCGCGGCGGATGAGATGAAACTGCCCGTTGGCGGCGGCAAGGCGCGATTCCGGATCGGAGACCTGGGCAGGCGGGTAGCTCACGGCGAGTTCGCTGAAGACCAGCGGCATGAGCGCACGCTGCCAGAAGCCGCTGACAATCTGGCGGGGCGAATAGGAGAGCATGGCCACGCCATGGCGCTCAGCCTCGACGATGGCAAGGCTGAGATGACCGGGCTCGTGCACGGTATCGGCATCGGTGAAGAGGAGCCATTCTCCGCGCGCGGCCTGGGCTCCGGCCCAGACTGCATTGGCCTTGCCAGTCCAGCCCTTCTCCAGCGCAGGAGCCTGCATGACTGTCACGCCGGGAAAGCTGGCGGCGATGGCATGCGTCCGGTCGGTCGAGTGGTCGTCGACAACGAGGATCTCCCAGTCGCGACCGAGCTGCCAAGCGTCCTCCGACTGGCTGACAAGCGAGCGAAGACAATCACCGAGGCAGTCTTCTTCGTTGCGGGCGGGAATAATGACTGAAAGCTTAAGCGGGATAGCTGGATCGGGCGCGGAGTCCACGGTGGTCTTTTATTATAAGAACGTGAGCTTCTTGAAGAACGGATTCCGCCTCACCGGGGATATCTTTGCTGTTTGTACTTTGCTGATCGCGGCCGCGGCTGGAACGGGGTGCGATCGCGGCGATCATCCCGCGCAGGTGGGCATGATCGCGCCCGATTTCTCCGTGCACGACGAGGGACAGACGGTCAGCCTGGATCGATACCGCGGGAAGACCGTCGTGCTGAACTTCTGGGCCTCCTGGTGTGCGCCTTGCATTGAAGAGCTGCCTTCGTTGATCAACCTGCAGAAACAGATGCCGCAGATTGTCGTGGTCGCCGTTGACTTCAATGACGAGGAGAGCTCTTACCGCCAGTTCATCACAGACAACCACATCGACCTGCTGACCATCCGCGACGCCTCCCAGAAAAGCAACCTGGCGTTTGGAACGACGCGTCCGCCGGAGACCTACATCATCGACGCACAGGGGCGGATCAGGCGCAAGTTCATCGGCGCGCAGGATTGGACGAGTTCCGAGATCGAGAACTATCTGCGGAACCTGTAGCTACGCCTGTCCGAATGGATCATCGAGAGACGGCGACTGCGGAGTGAATAGCTCAGCTCCGTTTTCGGTAATGTGCATGTCGTCTTCAAGTCGCACGCCAAACTCGCCGCGAAGATAGATTCCAGGCTCGTCAGAAAAGGTCATACGCGCAGCGGTCTTCTGACGGTTGCCTTTTACCAGGTATGGCCATTCGTGCATATCCATGCCGATCCCATGTCCCACGCGATGTGTGAAGTGCGCATAGCCCGGCCCAAAACCAGCGTCATCAAGCACCTTGCGCGCCGCCGCGTCGATGCTCTGGCAGTCTACGCCCGGCCGGGCCGCACCGAGCGCCATCGCCTGCGCCTTGTGCACAACTTCAAAAACCGCTTTCATCTTGTCGGTGGGCTTACCGAGAACCAGCGTGCGCGTGATGTCCGCCTGATATCCCTCGACGAGGCAGCCATCATCGATCATTACTATCGCACCTTCGCGAATGACCTGCGGCTGAATCGAACCATGAGGTTGCGCGGTGAACTCACCCGTCTGCACGCTCGCTTCTCCCTGCGGAAATCCCTGCTGCGCATAAGCGCGCATGATGAGATCACGCAATTCGTGCGTGGTTACGCCGTCGTGGATGCTCTTCCAGGTCGCTTCATACGCCGTCAGCGTGATCTCGTTTGCGAGCTTCATCAGCGCCAGCTCATGCTCGCTCTTGATGCTTCTGCAGCCTGCGGTAACAGGAGTAGCGCTGGTCAGCGTGTACGCGGGACTGGCTTTGGCTAGGCCATCCACGAACACAAAGCTGGTGCGTTCTTCTATGCCGATCATGCCGGTCGCAAACCCGGCGTCGCGCAGACCGCGGGCAAGCAGCGGGTAAGGGTCCTCATCTTCCTGCCAAATGAGAATGCGAACCCGGTCGCCATCGGGAAAGAGCTTCATCTGCTCGCGCAGCCGTTCTTCCTCAAATGCAGGCGAGATGCAGAAAGCATCTCCTTTGCGCGGGAGCACAAAACCCGAGAAACGCTCGCTGTTGCCCCATCCGATACCGGTGAAATAGCGCAGAGATGTGCCTCCGACCATCAGAACAGCGTCGATCTTGTAGTCGCTCATCAGTTCACGCGCCCGCTGCTGGCGCGCTCCGCGCTCTGCTGGTGAGATCGGGTGCGCCTCTTCCTTACGGCTCTTGAGATCTGCAATTGCGGGAGGAAGCGTGGGCTTTTCGGCCGGATTTTCGGTTTGGGCGAAGGCATCTGACTGGTGAAAGGCATCGGGGGCAACCGTGAGCAGCGAGCTCAATGCGGCGGATTTCAGGAATACTCTGCGATCGATCATGTTGTTTGCATTTGTATATCAAAGAGCGGCCGGAGCGGTTGCTTTATCTCCCTGAGATTGCAGTTGCCCGAGTGAGCCTCGCCGCTGCGATGATCACTCGTTCACGACGCGCGGCAGACGGTCAGCCTGGATCGATACCGCGGAAAGACTGTGGTGCTGAATTTCTGGGCCTCCTGGTGCGCCCCTTGCGTCGAAGAAATGCCCTCGCTGATCAGATTGCAAAAGCAGATGCCGGAGATTGTCGTGCTTGCTGTGGACTTTAACGACGACGACAGCTCCTACCGCCAATTTGTCGCCGACAACCATATCGATTTGTTGACCATCCGCGACGCCTCGCAAAAGAGCAATCTGGCATTCGGAAGCACGCGGCCGCCGGAAACTTACATCATCGATCCAAAGGGTCGAATCCGTCGCAAGTTTATTGGCGCGCAGGACTGGACGAGTCCCGAGATCAAGAACTATCTGCGAAATCTTTAGGCTGCTATCATCTGGTCATGACGCAGCTTGAGGTTCTCTACCGCTACGAGCAGCACCCCACCGAGACAGGCATGTTCGCACTGGGCAAGGCGCGCGAGGTATACGGCATTCGTCGCTTCCAGATGGATCAGGAACGCAAGACGATTCTCGTGGAATACGACGCGACGCGTCTGACCAAACCTATTGTCGCGGAACTGCTGCGCAGGGCTGGCTTAGACCTCGTCGAGGAACTTTCGTTGATTCCACTGCAGCCTCCCGTTGAGGCCACAGTGGCCGCGCCCGCTGCGAGTAAATAGATCTATTTGATCGCGCGGATGAGGAGATTCTGCGACAGAATCGCTCCCCTTGAACCCGTTTCCGCGAAAAGCAACAACCGATCGTATAGCGTAAGGCAGTCCCACAAAACGCGGCGGACGATGCTCTTTACTCCATGAATGACTGGCTTATCTTCATAGGCTTCAACCGTACGAAAACCGACAGTGCGAAGTATCTGATTCGCAGATTTCGCGGTGAAGGCGAGCTCATGTGTGAAGTCGCCGTAGCGGATGCGCATTCCGTAAAGGCCTTCGGCATTGGGGACGTGGACGAGGCAGACACCACCGGGAACGAGCACGCGATAAACCGAGTCCAGCAGGTCGAAGAGTTCCTGCCGCGTTAGGTGCTCGATGACATCCATGAGCAATACAGCATCGAGCGACCCATCTTCGCGGCGCGCAAGAAATTCCGCCACGTCGCCCAGTTCCGCCTGTGAGATGCCCAGTCGATGGGCCAGCTCGATCTGCTGTTGCGAGGTGTCGATTCCGGCGATCCGCGTATATCCGGCACGAGACAGAAAGTACAGGAACGTGCCGTGCCCGCAGCCAAGATCGACGATGCGCGATTCGCGATCTTGCGGAATATAGCGCGCGATGAGATGGCCCAGGTATGCCGCGCGCGGGCGGAACAACTCCTCAGGCTTGTTTATCGATTCACTTTGCTGTCCTGCCTGACCGCTCGAGACATACGCATCGTATAGGCGCGTCTTCCATGACCGGGTTGTCGCCATGAATTGGTTTGTATCTCCCGCGGGAATGTTCCAGGGCCGATGCCAAGCGTCGACTAGCAGAGTATACATGAGCATTTTGGCATGATCGTTCTGGTTTTCGCAGACGACGCACCATGCAATTCATGCTGCAAAGTCAGCGATTTTGGTTTGCGTGCCGGCGCGCAACTTGATATCTTTAGATGAGTTCGCAGTCAGCCTTCATTTTGTGCGCCCATAGCTCAGCTGGATAGAGCGATTGACTACGAATCAATAGGTCGGGAGTTCGAATCTCTCTGGGCGCACCATCATTCTAAAAGACTTATGTAAAAACACAAGTGGTCATCCCTCATCATTGTGGGGACTTTTGTGGGGACCCTGCCGGTGATATCCCCACATCAAGCGACGAGATCGCTGCCCGTTTCGCCTCATTCCGAGTGTGTGAATACAGCAGAAGTGGACGGCGATGGACGAAAGGAAGGCGATGCATTGTGGCCGGAACGCTTTGACATCGCGGATCTAAAATCCAAACGTTCGATCCTTGGCAGTGCTGCTTTCGAAGCTCTCTATCACGGCCGGCCGCAGAAGAAGGGGCCATCTTTCAAAGAAGCTGGTGGAAGCACTACGACGAAGAACCGCAGTTCGATCGGATCATCTTTAGTTGCGACACGGCTTTCAAAGCTAAGATTTCCAATGATTACTCTGTCATCTCCGTTTGGGGTCAGACGAAGACTGGCTACTACTTGTTGGACCTCTGGCGCAAACGTGCCGAGTTCCCACAGTTGAAACGGGAGCTCACCGCATTGGCTGAAAAGTGGCGTCCATCAGCGATCCTGATCGAAAACGCGGCAAGCGGTCAGTCGCTTATTCAAGAGCTCAAGCATGAAACTCGCCTCCCGATCCTGGCAGTGAAGGTGGACTCCGACAAAGTCACAAGAGCGCATGCCGCTAGCCCCCTGGTCGAGGCTGGCAAGGTCTTTCTGCCCAAGTCAGCTCCCTGGCTGAATGATTTCCTTTCCGAGCTGAGCCAATTTCCCGTCGCGCCCCACGATGACATTGCCGACTCGGTGACACAAGCCTTGAACTGGATGGGCCGCCAGGGCCAGAACGGGCTATTCAACTATTACGCGGACGAGGCGGAGAAGGTGAAGGAAGCCTCTGCGCCTCCGCCGGCGCCCCCGAAGCCGCGTGTCTGGTCTGAACAGATACGCACGATCGGCATGGGGATTCCGGCCTTGGCAGATCCGGACGAGCTCACGGAGTGGATTGCCTTTCTCGAAGGAATAGGCGACGGAGAGCGCCTGGCGTTCGCCAGGACGCAGCGCACGGAGGAGATGAGTGCAACAGTCCAATAAGACCTTGGAACTGACGGAAGAAACCCAGAAGAAACTGGCAAGCTAAAACGATTTACCTCGGTGACAGCGAAAAGCGGAAGAGCATGCAGGCAGCCCAAGTACCAGATGGTTACCCCAACGCAGCGGAATCATCAAACCCGCGGCGGGAAGGCGATCACATTCGGCGACGAGGCAGTCTGCATCTGAGCTAGCAGCGCGTCGCGCACCTGCTCCGGAGTCAATCCAAACTGTTCTTGCATCGTCTTCAGAAGCTGCCCAACCATGTCGACAGGTTGAGGCGCTGCTGGAGTGCTCCAGGTGGTGCCTCTGTTCGGTCCCAGGCAGCCGTTATAGTGCTGAGCGGTTCTTACAGACTGGATCTCGCTCTGGTCCGAGATGTGCGTGTAGTGGTCCGTCATCTTCGGCGAAACGTGCCCGGCGCGCTTCATAATCGTGGCCATCGGCGTCCCCCCTTCGGCCAGCCTGGTGATCGCCGTATGCCGGCAATCGTACTGACGGAACCATGTCAGCTTCGACGCCTCACGGACCTCCTCCCCCGGCTTCTTCAGTCCCCTCA
>Ga0210386_10000497_pt1 | contig 36141 bp, 34 predicted proteins | sample IncBWH32OmetaG_FD_160091 | JGI IMG/M metagenome (GOLD analysis project Ga0210386, IMG submission 160091) | Forest soil microbial communities from Barre Woods Harvard Forest LTER site, Petersham, Massachusetts, United States - Inc-BW-H-32-O ...
GCGAGACGCCGGCGCCACGAAAATCAGTTACAATGATTTCTTCTGAAAAATTACAGCGTGTTGGATTTGTATGGAAAATAAATCCGGGCTTACGGGGGACCAGGTATGAGGTGCGATCGAAACGCGAATTTGCCGGTGGGAAACAAAAATAAAAATCTCACCCGGCGCGATCTGGTAAAGCGCGGCGCCTGGGTTCTTGCGACAACGGCGATCCCAGGCGCGGTGAAAGTGGCCGCTGAAGACATCAGCCCCATGATGCTGAAGCTCAGCACGTATATGAGCGAAGCGCGCAACAACGCGCTGCCGGATAAAGCACTGCAGGAAACCAAGCACCACATCCTCGATACGTTTGCCGCCATGATTTCCGGCTCCGAACTTCCGCCGGGACGCATGGCTCTAAAATTCGCGCATGCCTATGGCGGTCCTGCCGTTTCCACCGTGGTGGCGTCGGACATCCTGATGGGCCCGATCGAAGCAGCAATGGTCAACGGGGAACTCGCGCACTCTGACGAAACGGATGATGACTACACGGGCGGGGGAGCGCATCCAGGCAGCGCCGTGATTCCGGCAACGCTCGCGCTTGGCGAAAAAGTCGGCATCAGTGGACAGCATTTCACGCGAGCTGTGGCACTCGGATATGACATTGGAATGCGCGCATTCAAAACCGTCGGCGCGGGCATCCTGAAAGACACACACGTACTGGTCGGCACGTTTGGTGCATCGGCTGCGGCAGGCTGCGTGTTAAGTCTGGACGCGCAGCAGATGCGCTGGCTGCTCGATTACGCAGCGCAGCAGGCCGGAGCGGGTTTCGCTACCTGGCGGCGCGACACGGATCACATTGAAAAAGGTTTCGTGTTTGCCGGAAGCACGGCTCGCAATGGAGTAACCGGTGCGCTCGTCGTTCAGCTTGGCTGGACAGCCGTGAATGACGTGATGTCCGGCCCGGACAATTTCGTGATGTCCTACGATCCCAAAGGCGATCCCGCGAAATTTGTGGAAGGGCTGGGCGAGCGCTACGAAATAACGCTTACAACGCTTAAGCGATGGACCACAGGCGGCCCCATTCAATCGCCGCTGGACGCGCTGCAACTCATCATGAAAAAACATCCCTTCGAGCCGGACCAGGTGAAGCAAGTGGTGGTGCGAACTGCTACCAGTGCCGCCTACACGGTAAACAACCGCGAGATGCCCGACATATGCCTGCAACATATGATCGCGGTGATGATCATCGACAAAACCGCTTCGTTCAAAGCCGCGCATGATAAGGCTCGCATGCAGGACCCGGCCATCCTGCGCGAACGCGCCAAGGTGCAGCTGATCGGCGAAGAAGAACTCGAGCACATGATTCCGAAACGCGTGGCCATCGTCGAGGTCACGCTCACCGATGGAACGAAGTTGACCGAGCGTGTCGAATCCGTGCGCGGCACTCCGGAAAATCCAATGGACCGCGAAGAGGTCATTGCCAAAGCGCGAGACCTCATCATTCCCGTCCTCGGCTTGAAAAAGTGCGAAACGCTTGTCGATAAATTGCTGAACCTCGAAAACGTGAAGGACATCCGCGAGCGCCGGCCCTTGGTGCAGCGGACGTAAAGAAAATCCGATTCCGTGTAGCGCTCACCTTAAGGTGAGCATTTGGTTGGACCGGCAATGCCCGCCTGAAGGCGGGCGCTACAAAATCAAGTTGTTGTTTCTAACGCATCGCCTGGCGGAGGGAACATGAAAATTATTGTGAGAATAGTATGCGCAGTCTTCATGCTCATCGGCGTCATTTGGTTCCTGCAGGGAATTAATGTTTTACCCGGAAGTTTTATGACCGGGCAAATGCGCTGGGCGGTCCGGGGCGGAATTTTATTTGCAATTGGAGTTGCTGGTCTGCTTTGGGCGAAACGGACCCCGCGGCGCTCCTGAAGGACTGGATGACGTTCCTCCCTTAGTGCTCGCCTTCAGGAGAGCACCTGCTCGAACCAGCAGTGCCCGCCTGAAGGCGGCTTCTACAGAATCAAATCGGCCGCGACTTAATGTCTGTCGTGGTCTCCTCCGTGGTCCCCTCCGTGATCTCCGCCATGATCGTTACCATGGCCACCATGTTCTTCCGGCGCACGGCGACCTTCTCGCTGCGCGCCGCGTTCACGGTCGGAGCGTTGCTCCAGTTCATGGTGCTCCGGGGCGCGTTCCCCCGGCCCGAAACGATGTACACCCGCGTATGGATGAGCGTATTCGCGACGGTTGTCCCAGTTTCGCCCCCAACGCGCGTTATTAATGAACACGCCATGCCCGCCCCAATCGAAGCGGTTATAGCCCCAGCCCCATGGCCGGAAGGAAAGTCCGAGTGAAACGCCGAAGCCGAAGCGGATCGCTCCGCCCACAAAAAAGCCGGGCCGCGGGGCATAGAACACAACGCGCGGATCATAGTAAGGCACCACGACGAATGCCGGATTCACCGGCATGATCGTAATGTACGGCCCGCCGCCGACCAGAATCTGGCCGTTGCTGCGCAGGTATCCGTAGTCGCGAGCCTTGCGGCGGTCACGCTGGACCGCATCCATCACATCGCCCTCCTGCGCGAGGAACGCATTGCCAATGTCAGTGGTCCAGTTCATGTCGGAAGCCATCATTTCGAGGACCGAAGGAAATGGCAGCAACGCTTGCACGCTGGGATCCCACGGAAGTTGGTCGCCTTGAATCGCATTCGCCAGCGCTTGCCCCGTGAGGTAATGGTGCTGGTCGGCCCATCGCGCGGCGTCGGGAATCTGATCGGGGTACGTAGCTCCCGCCAAAATCTGCGCCACAAGCGGATCAGGGTAAAGCGCGATACGTGAAACCATTTGCTCCAGCTGGGGCGGCGCAAAGGAAGGCGGCCCTTGCGCAAAGGCAGGAACCGTGGCCAAAACCAGTAACATCAAAAGTGCGTATTTCAAAATGCGCATTATGTTCTCCTACTTTCGATTTATACGGCTCATTCGATCTAATCCGCAATGCGGAGTCGTTCTAATTTCCCTTAGTTAAAAATGGTAGCGCACCTGTTCCGGGTTGTACCCAAAGAATTGAAGCGGGTTTCGCCCAAGACACCGGAAGAGAGTGAGCTGGCGCTTGACTCTCACTTGACACTGGCAGAAACTCTGCAGAGTTCATTCACAGTGAATTTATGGGGATTCCAAATAAAAGCGAAGGATTCGATGCGCCCTACGTAGTCGATTCTGCCGTGCGCATTGGGCACGTACATTTGAAAGTTGCCGATCTCAAACGCGCGGTCGGATTTTACAGCGGCGTCCTGGGATTCGAAGTCATGCAAAAGATTGGTGAGGAAGCGATTTTTCTTTCCGCAGGAGGCTACCATCATCATATTGCGCTGAATATCTGGGAGAGCCTCGGCGGTTCGCCGCCGCCCATGGGCGCTACCGGCCTCTATCACACGGCAATCGTTTATCCGACGCGCGCGGCTCTGGCCACGGTTTTACGGCGAGTGCTGGCCGCGCGAATTCCCCTCGAAGGCGCTGCGGATCACGGCGTGAGCGAGTCCATCTATTTGCGCGATCCGGATGATAACGGAGTGGAATTGTATTGCGATAAGCCCCGGGAAGTCTGGCCACGCGATGCGAAAGGGAATCTGGCCATGTACACACGCATGCTGGATTTACATAAATTGCTCAGTGAAGCGCCATCGGGTTCAGCGGTATCCACCGGCCCGGAAGATTTGTAATCAGTAGAACAGGCTTCATTGGCTGTGGAAAAAAGGCCTTGCTCTGTCATTCTGAGAGAAGTGAAGAATCTCTGTTCGATTTAAGTAATGGAAAAGAAACAAGGAAAGATTCTTCGCTCAGAATGACAGAATAGATTAGTTTTTCCGCAGCCTGTTCAGCCTGCTGCTCTTTTTGAGTGCAGATAAATAGAATCCAGCAGGCAGTTGCCTGTATTAGTTATTTTTCGACAGGGGACTTCCATGATTCGACGAGATTTCTGTAAAACATCACTCGCGCTTGCCGGATTAGCTCTGGGCAAAGGACCAGCCGAGGCTCTCGCCTGTCCCACTGAACCCGTCTCTGCCAATCCCGGCCCCGCCGAAGAATTGGCCAAGGCACCGGGCCTCACCAAATACGTTTCGGAATTCATAGTGAGCACGAAGTACGTAGACATCCCGGAAAATGTGATCGCCATCGGAAAAAAAACCATGCTCGACGGCTTCGGATTGGCGCTCGCCGGATCGGCTTCCCCCTCAGGCCCGCGCATTCGCCAATATATTGAATCGCTCGGTCCATGCGGAGGCGGCGCCAGCATCATCGGCACAAAAATGAAGGTGCACCCGCGCTTTGCCGCGCTCGCCAACGGCATCTCCATTCATGCCGATGATTTCGACGACACCGGTTCTGCCTTTCATGTCGCCTCACCCGTGCTTCCGCCATCCTTCGCGCTGTGCGAAGTGGGCAATCGGAGCGGCAAGGACTTGATGCTCGCGTTTCATGTCGGCGTCGAAGTCGGAAATAAAATTGGAGACGCGATGTCGCCGCGCCATCAGCAGGATGGGTATCACACCACAGGAACGATAGGAACCATGGGCAGCGCCGCGGCTTGCGCAAAACTGCGCGGCCTGGACGCGGCAAAAACCGCCATTGCGCTGGCCATTGCCGGCTCTGAAGCGAGCGGCCTTCGCGATAATTTCGGCTCCATGACAAAACCATTTCACGCCGGGCATGCCGGCGAAAATGGAACCGTAGCCGTAGACCTCGCAGCCATCGGCTGGACCGCCGCGTCCGATATTCTCGAAGCGGAGCTCGGATTTTTCGCGGTCGGTGGAGGTTTCGATCCAAAATTCATCGTCGATCGTTTGGGAAAGCCGTGGATGTTTGCTTCGCCCGGCGATTTGATCAAGCGTTTCCCCTGCGGCACGATTCAGCAGCAGGTGATGGACGAAATGCTGCGACTCATTCAGCAGAACAACATCAAGGCCGCCGACGTAGAGAAAGTGGAAGTGGGCGGAAACCTGAGCAATTACCGCACGCTTTTCCAGCACCATCCCACGACCGGCCTGCAAGGGAAATTCAGTATGGAATATGCCATGGCCCTTTTGCTGCTGGACGGCAAAGCAACTTTGAGTTCGTTCACCGATGCAGTTGCGATGCGCCCGGACATGCAGGACATGATCAAGCGCGTGCGCTATTACGTCGACCCGGAATTCAACAAGCTTGAAGTGCAGGGTGCGTCCTTGCAAGCCATGCTCGTCGAGCAAAGTGTGCTCAAAATTTACATGAAAAACGGCAATGTGATTTCGGGCCGCACGGAACCCGCCAAGGGAAGTCCGGAAAACCCCATGACTTTTGAAGAAGTGGCCGACAAGTTCCGCGGCAACGCGGAATTTCTGAAATGGCCTTCGCAAAAAGCGGAGACCGTGATCGAACTCGTGAAGTCGCTCGAAACCGTTCCCGATATGTCCAGGCTCACTGCCGCTTTGGCAGGTTGAACTTCGTTATCGAGAGAATTGTTTCACTGGAATTGGGATTTTTGAATTAAAGTCTGTCGTAACTGGAGGGAATAAAATGACACGACGTCTGAAAATTGTTTTAGCTGCGTGCCTGAGCGCTAGTTGCTTTGCAATTGCTTTGTCCAGTCTGCCGATTTCCGCAGCGGACGATGAAATCATCGTCCTCGATAAGGCCGCGACCTCAGCCCTTTCCAATGGCGACAAAGCAGCCCAGGGCAAATATCTGGATTCCGATTTTAGTTGGATCGACACGAAGGGAGTCATGCGTTTCGGCGACGATTCTTTCCGTGCCGGAATCAAGCCTGCCGTCCCTGTCGCCGACGACGTGAAATACCTTGAGCACAAATATGGAAATGTCGTCTGGCTTCAAACCAATCAGGGCAAGCGCTACTCGGCGCATTTCTGGGTGAAACGCCCCACCGGTTGGAAACTCTTACACATAACGGAGATCGACGTTCACGAACGCGATTTTTCAACCGTGCGGCCCAATTACGAAGTGCCCTGCATCAATCCCTGCAAAGCTGTTCCCTATACGGCGGTCACTGCGAATGAAAAGGCCGCGCTGGATGGTTGGCAGGAACAGGAATCCGGCAGGGATGGAATGTGGGCCAAACACATTGCGGACAATTTCGATCAGCGCGCGGCGATGACGTGGGGCGGACCAAGAGCATCCAAAACAGAAATGGTTGCTATGCAAGCGCGCGCCAAACAGCAAAATGCGGGAAGACCTGAAGTGGGCACGGCTCCGGCCTTGTTTATTCGTTCATGGGATTTCGGAACAGCCGTGGTGATGATTTCCTGCCAGCCGACGTATGGTGATAAAGCGTATTGGTCGAGTCGCGTCCTTGCGCCGCTCGATGGCGTGTGGATGATGATGGAGAGCTACCACAATTACATCGATGCTTCGCCAGTCATGACCGCTGTGCCCATCGAGCAATCGAAAGATCCGCGCGCCGCTGCCATGAAGTAAGAGTCGCACGAGAGAAGGCGAAGCAGACAATTACAAACGAGGAGCGCGCCCTCGGAGAACAAAATGCGTTGGTACTGATTTTCTGCGTTTAAATTTTACGCGGACGGACGTTGTTCTTTTGCCGAAATCGCAATCGGCTTGAGGCTGGCCCGCCAGCAGCGTTCGCAAACTTCATCGGGATAAACAAAATAGTTGGAAGATTTTCCGCACTTCTTGCATTCCAGCGGAACAGGCCGGGCGACGCCTCGAACGGTCAGCCCGCGGGCACACGCCTGCCGTTCTACCCACAATACAAATTCCACGGCCACGTTGCGGTCGCGATACGACTGCGTCTCATCCGGTCTCAGAAAAAAGGGCCACGGACGAAGCAGGAATGCCATGCCAACAATTCCGAAGATCAGTACGAGCGCCAGGAGCATATGAGGGCCTCGCTTCTATAACCACATCGGTAGACTACAAAACCACATTAACTTTGATGCAGGAAGCAGGTAAGTTCGATGTTCGCGCTCCGATACTTATCGGTTACCGGGGAACAATTTTCCTCATCCCTACAGTAACGTCTGCCTTCGCATACAGGATTTCGCGGGTCTCGACATGTGTGGGAAATTCAGGGGTTGGTTTTGTAGCGGCCGCCCGTTTTTTTGGCGGGCGATTTGTCTTTGCACTTGTGCAACTCAAATGAACGGACGACTAAAATCCGCGAATCTACTTCTTTTTGTCGGATGGCGCAAGGACAGCGTCCCCAACCTGTTTATTGTATTCGGCCATATCGACTGGCGAGCAGATCAGCTCTGAAATATCGAAATCGGGTGGTTGCAAGTGGAGAGGGAAGTTTTTCAGACCCTGCCAGGGTTCCGAATACATTTTCGGATCGTAGACCGTAACCGTCAGTTCCATGTTGTCATGGTCCACGCGATGAAAACGTTCCTCGACCCGCAAATCTTCGCTGTGCGGTCGCCCCGCATGATCGAGCCAGCTTCTTGGATTCATCCCTACGGTCTCGATGACGAACGTGTAGTCGTCCTCCCATTTTCCGACCGAGTATCCATTCCATCGCAGATCCGGATCCTTGGGGAGTTCCCGACCATCCGTCCAGATGACGCGCCAGTTACCGTAAAATTGATTTAGATAAACCACCTGGTTCGCAGTCTGTACGAGCTCGATCGTCCGCAATTCAAAAAGCTCCATGCGCGGAAACCCGATCGGATCGCACTGGTCCACCGGATCATTTGCCAGCGCGGCGGGAACTTGCCTGACGCTTGGTCCGGACGGCTTGTTGGCCTTCAATGCTTCCAGTCCCATGGGGGTGTAGTGTAGAGGCCGCATGATGCCTGTTTCGTCAGGCCGCCCGCCTTCAACGCCTTGTCCCCGGGGCGCCGTCAATGCCGGGTGCTCCAGCGCGCCGCTTGGTTGGCGTCCGCCGTCTTGCTCAGCCGCATCCCAGATTCCCGAAATGTCACGACGCGGTGCCGGAGCCGACTTTTTCCCTGCATAGGAGGGTTTGATCGGGGGAATGCTGTTCCATTTGTCCGCCTTCGCTTGATCTCCTGCTGCGCTCGGCGAAGCAGTCTGCGCTCTCCCTGCGGGAGCAAGCACCAGTCCTGCAAGAACGGCAAATACTAGGGCCACCGAATACTTGGACATTTTGAAAATACCTCCGCCATCTTCGATCCCGATCTTTAGAAATTGCTTGCGATTCGAACAGTCGTACTCGCAAGCCTTGTCGTTGCAACTGCGCGAACCGAATGTCTTGTAAAAGCTCTCACCCTAAAAATGCTTCCTACGGCTGGAACTGTTTACCATTGATTACGATTCGTCTTCTTGGGGCCGTTGGACTGGAGCTTCCCAGGAAACCCACTGGATTGCCATTCCTGGCAGGCATCGCGTCAATTTCGACCTCATCTCCGAGTTTGAACGTATTCTTGGACCACCCGATCGCCATCATGGATACCGGATTTTGCGCTTCGACAATCCAGTGCGCCACATTACCCTTATCGTCCTTTACGTCCACCTTCACGAACACATGCGGGTTTGACCAGATATATTCCGTCACAGTTCCCTTAACGATTACCGACTTGTCCGTCTCATACGCCGCGCCGCCATGATGGGCAAAAATCGGCACAGAAACCGCCAGTAGAGCAACAATCGCGATGGCGATAGTCCTCAGGGTCTTTATCATTGCACTCCTCCGTACTCTTATCTGGGGCAGCATTCGATCAAGCGTAGTCGTCCGAGGATGGAAGCTATTCCATTATGTGCGATTTTGCCTTCCCCGTTGCGTACCTTAATACACCGGAAATCGTTCTGAGTGAACCAAATTGTGTTGGTCGCAGGTGAGGGCGATCTCAGCGAATGTCGCTCTAAAATATTGGAGAGGGAATGGGAGAATTGTAAAATAATTTCATATCTGATGACACCCCGGCCGAAATCTAAACAAATGAAAATCAAAGCGTCACAAATGCAGCGCTAGCAATCAGACCTGAAGTCGTACAACTCGCTTTTCGTGATTCTACTCACTCGCAGCGGGTTTCTTCCTGTCGGCCATCTGAGTTTGCGTATCCACGGAAAATATTTTGAAATCGGTAAAAGAATGTTTTCTATAGAAACGGCGACCCTGAAAATCCATATAGAGCTCTGTGCTTGAGGGAAGCCAGAGTTGTAGCTTGCCCGTGGGCGACTTTACAGGACGATACTCGACACTTTGATGGTCCAGGCGAAGTCGAATCTTTGGGATGGATTGCACCAGGTCCGTCTCCAAACGTGCCACCTGGTAGGTGTCTGCAAGAATCCATGCTCTGCCACGCAAGTTCACAGCATAAGTCGCTCGATCGATAGAAAACGAGTACGTCTGGTTGGGGCGGTCCGCGCGTTGCTCAAACCGAACTTGCCACGCTGGCTGCCCATGCCATTGCCCCAGTCCTTCGCATTCCATCTTGAAATTGTTGACGTATCGAGGATGGAAAATCAGCACGAGGCTTGGCGTGCCGACCGTGGCGATATGGTTCGGGAAAGGATCGAGTGAAAGACTTCCATTGCGGAACTCGTCCACATGGAGAGGGCCGGCAGGATCTTCAGTGTAGGATACCAAATAGCTAAACTGGTTCGTGATCGAAGGGCCCAGGTGGCCCAAATGGTCTACCGGCTGATGCATCAGAAGTTCCGTCGCGGTAAATCGATCTACATTGTGAACCAGTTCTACGATCTTCTTACCTGCTCCGTCGAGCACTGTGGGCAGTGAGCATGCCGCTCCGGGAGCGACGGGCGGGACGGCACGATCTATGTCTTCCGGAATCCAGCTATCAGTCGCCGTCCGGACCTGAGACATGGAGGCGATGGCCTCGTCGGGGATGTCCGAGAGCGATATGGCAACCGCAGTGTCACTTGAGCTTACCGATTTCATGGCGATCATCGTCGTCACAGGAGTCTCAAGCTTTGCCAAATACCGCCTTGCGACATCTTCTTGTGCCGGGTCGTTGTGGTTTTTCAGCGCAACTCGCAGCTGGGCCGCCGCGGCAGATCTGTCGCCTTGGGCGGCGTAAATCTGCGCCAGCAGAAAGTAAAGAGGCAAATAATTATGATCTAGATCAACCTCTGCCGCCTGCAAAGCATCCTTTTGCGCTTCCACAAGATTGTTCAGATAGAAATAAGCCATCGCCCGGTAGTAATGTGCGTATCCATCATTTTCTGAATTCACGCTGAGAGCGGTATTCGACAAATCTAAAAGCTGCTTCCATTCCTGATTCCGAGCTGAAAATTCCGCCATGCAAAGATATGCCGGAAAGTATTTTCCATTGATGAGTGTGGCATGCGAGCAGGCATCGCGTGCTTCCTGCTCTTTATGTTGCTCGTCGAGAACCACTCCTAGCATGACCCATGCCGCCGAATAGTCCTTATACTTATCAATAGCGCGGCGCAAATGCTGCTCGGATTCTTCAAGCTTTTTCTTTTGAGACGCGCTGCATGCCTTTTGATACTCGCCTCTCGCCCCCGACGGGACTTTCAATCCCGCAACACGCGAAGAAGTGGCTTGTGCTGCTGAAAGGTTCCAAGGAAGACATTTCTCGTCGTCGACAACTACAGGTTTTGCAATTGGGGGTAAATCCGAAATTACCGGAGCATTGCTGTAACAGGGCCCCGAATCGGTGCAGTTTGCGCCAATACTTATACCCACCTGCGTATTAGTTTTTAGTTGCGCATGGAGCGGCGGAGCCGATAAAGCCCAAGCGAAAGCTAGAAGCGTTACAGGCTTCCATCCCGCAATTAGGGTGAGACACTTGTAATCTATTTTCTGCTCTGAGCTGTTCTGATTGGTCATGAGTTTACTCGAAGAGGGAGCCCGAGTCTCCAACAGTCGATCTTTCTGAGGGGAATGTTAATCCCGATCCTGCGCAGAAACAAGATGATTTGAGCAAAGGGAATCTTTCAATCCAAAATTCAGTGCTACCCGTCGCATTCTTATTAGCAAAACAAAAAAGCCTGCGCTGAAAACGCTGTGGCATACGGTCGACGCATGTCTCGCGGACTTGGTATGAATAGTTTGAAAGCCAGTCGAATTTTCGTCCCGAACTGCAGCACCCAAATCGTACTTTGTCACAAACGCATCGCAAAAATTAAGTTTAGGTTACAATTAAAAGCGGAGGGGTGGGAGAGCGGTCTAATCCGACGGTCTTGAAAACCGTTGGGCCCGAAAGGGTCCCGGGGGTTCGAATCCCTCCCCCTCCGCCACTCAGTCATTAGTTCTCGTTCTCTGTGCTGCCAATGCCGCAAAATATGTCTTTTGCTGGGCATAAAGCGCAATTGTGCGGTTGTGAAGAGGCTCGAAGTTCTCCGAATCGCCAGAAAAGCTAGTAAATAAGCCCTCATTTCTCTGTTGCCTGCAGAGGAGTGTCCTTTTCAAAATACAATTTGGTCCGGGAAACTTGAATTCTGCTCGAGAAGACGCCCGAACTGAGGCATTAATCTTTGACATCGGCTCGGATTGCGCAGTTTGAAAGTCGAACTACTTTGTTCCGATATGCATTTGGCAAAGGGTCTCGAATTCCGTGCTGTGGTTGTAATGGCGTGCGACGACGAAATTATTCCCTTGCAATCCAGAATAGAGACCGTGGGCGACGACGCCGATCTCCAAGAGGTTTACGATACGGAACGCCATTTGCTATACGTCGCCTGCACGCGTGCGCGAGATTATTTGGTTGTGACGAGTGTCGAGCCTGGTTCCGAATTTCTGGACAATCTGCAATTGCTCGGGTTGGAGGGCAAGGTCAATCGTTAGTTGCGCTTCAGACACTTCGGCGACACTCAACTTGCCAGAGAGTGGGAAGCAGGGCGGTCCTGGCGTCTGGGCGGGGGTAATCACAGGCAATTGAACACGACCCGTTTGCGGGGTATTCTTGCGACAGAATGTCGAGGAATAGCGCACCAACGAAAGCCACCGGGGGCGGTGGCTATACTTTTGCCGATAAGGTCGCGGCAGGGTTTCTTGCGCAAATGCTCAAGCGGAAATTCCCCCTGGAGTCCGATCTCGGCTCAATCTCGGAACTGCATTTTGAGACGCGTGACGCCGGACATGTCTTGGATGATCTGCTTCTGGTTCTGCGGCGGGGGCAAGACATGACCCGGTGTACGGTATCAGTGAAGAGTAATCGGCAACTGACGAAGGCGGGCTTCAATGGCGAATTTGTGCAAGATGCTTGGGAGGAATGGCGCGCTGGTGATGTTAAGCAATTCGATCCTGCAAAGGATATCCTGGGCCTTATCGTTGGCATCATCGACGAACCAACGTTACATGAATGGTACGAGTTACAGAAACAGGCGACGAGCACGACTCCTGATCGCATGAGTTTAAGGCTACAGAATGATGGGCAATCGTCCGCAATCCAGAGGGCGATTTTTGAGAGCTTACGGAAATCTCCAAATGGAACCGCGCCGGATGCAGTCGAAACGGCACGCCTCGTTTCCAGGCTTCGCGTTCTGCGATTTTCTGATGATCAGGAGGGTGATTATATCAATCTTTGTGCAGAAATCGTGCGTGACGGAACGGTGGAGGAGGGCTCCAAACTTTGGAGCCGCCTTCTCCATTTGGCTTCGGAGAACAGAGGGACGGGAGGATATTTTGACCTTCCCAAGTTGATCCGAATCCTCCGACCTGATTTCGAACTGCAAGACCACCCAGATTTCAGGAACGACTGGGGCAAGATTGAGTCGATCGCTGCAGAAAATATAAAGGCCATCCGTAGCGTCATTGGAAGCGGCGTTCGTCTCGCTCGTCAGGACGAGAGAGTCAGGCTGACGGCCGAGGTGGGGGCACATAACGTCAGCGTCATTGTGGGCGAGTCGGGAAGCGGAAAATCGGCAATGGTATCGCAGCTGGCTGCTGCGGGAGGGACCTTCGAGCGGATAATCTGGTTGCGCGCGGAACAACTGTCTAAAACGAGCCAGGCCGAACTGGCAAATTCATTCAGTCTTAGCCATAGCATTCCCGAATTGGTCGCGAATTCAGACATTCACCGCTGTGTGCTAGTGATTGATGGTTTTGAGGGCTTCGAGGGCGAGGCCCGCAGACGCGCAATCGAATTGGGACGTGCGCTCAAAGACGAAGGTTTTGTTGGTTGGAAAGTGATTCTTACTTGCCAACCTCAATCATTGGTTTCCGCCCTCGATGCACTAACTGAAGCTGGCATATCTGACGCGCATAGGGTGAGTATCGAAAAGCCAAAGTTGAAGGAGATCATCGACGCTGTTGAAGCAGTTCCCGGAATGCATCCGTTGCTTTTACGGACCGAGTTGCAGCCTATTCTTCGGAATCTGATGGTTCTCGATTGGGTGCTGAGGGCTGATGTAGCGCAGCGCTTTTCGGTCTCGCGGCCTTGGATCGGGGAGACGGAGATTATTGACAGCATTTGGGACCGATGGGTGGGCTCGGGAAGCATGAGCTTGGCGCGTGATTCGCTGTTTCGAACATTGGGACTGCGCGAGGGTGAAAAGCTGAGCGGCGCGGTTCATGTAGATATCATTCCTGCGAACGAGCTTCCCTTGCTAGGGGAATTCGCCCAGGAAGGATTGATACACGTAAACCAGGCTTCAGTGCAGTTTGCGCACGATTTAATGGGCGATTGGGCCAGGTATCGTATTCTCAAGTTCACAGGTAATGACGCGCCGCAGAAAATTAAGACATTGGCGTATATCCCTCGGTGGGGGCGCGCCATCCGTTTATACGCGCAGTCATTGGCCGAACATGGCATGGGACTCGAAAATTGGAAGATCGCGAGTACCCAGCTCGCCGGAGAAGACGCGGAATCGAAGCTTGCATCTGATCTGTTTCTGGACGGTTTGCTCTTTGCGCCAAATTCGGTATCGCTGCTTGAGCAGGTCTGGCTTGATCTTATTGCCAACAATGGGCAGATTCTTCATCGTCTATTGAAACGCCTCATGCACGTAGCTTCGTTTCCTGACTGGCGGCTGAGCGGCCTGAAGGATGGCGCGCTTGCCGAGCAATACCAGGCTTGGTTTCGCATTCCGCAACCTCTTTACTGGATTCCCGTTCTTCACGTTCTGAATCGCCACGCGAAAGATGTCGCTACGTATGCCCTGATACAAGGCGGTGAAATCTGCGCACTTTGGCTTAGAACGATGCCTAGCGGACTGCTGGGGAGGCAAGAAGCTGGGTCACTTGCCCTGGAATTTGCGAAAGAAGCGCAAGGTCTGGTGGTAGAGGGCACGGATTTTGGGGATAAGGATAAAGTGATTTACGAAGCCTTATTATCCGCCGCGACCGAATTTCCAGACGAGGTAGCGCAGGTCGCCCTGGAGCTTTGTGGACGCCGGGACGAACCGACGCATGCCATTCAACGGGGCCTCGACGAGCAAGATCGACAGGCCAAGAGCCAGGAGGAATGGCGGAAGAAAAATCCTGAAGAGAGCCGCAAGAAACGAATCCCTATGATGGACATAAGTTCATATCGGGAGGGACCATTGCGTCCCCCATCCGCCGATGGTCCATCACGGCCAGTTTCGGATGGTTTTACGTCCGCAGTCATGGATACGGTTGCATTGAGCGGTCTTTTTGCTGTGCGTCCGGATGTTGCGAGAGAAGTGTTACTCGCGGTTTGCATTGAGGAACCAAAGCCCTCGGACCCCTACAATGATAGATCACATCTACTTGATCATCTTGGCCTTGCTGATTGGCAAGGTGGATATCCGGCGATGTATTGGAAGGGGCCTTTCTTAAGGTTCCTGCAGACCGCGCCCAAGGATGGACTTGATGCAATTGTTCGCTTGGTGAACTACGCGACAGCGCGATGGATCGAGGATGGTCTTGTCCGAAAGCCAACCGATGAAGAGCGAAAACAATACGGATTTGATTTCGAGTTCAATGGAAAACCCGTGAGTTGGTTGGGTGACGGAAATGTCTACGCTTGGCATCGCTATCTCCAGAGGCACGGCGACACTGTCGAATGTGCCTTGATGGCGCTCGAGAAATGGCTTTACGAAGAGATTGAAAATGGGCGAAGGATCACTCAATGGTTGCAATACATTTTCGATCATGGTGAGTCTGTGGCCTTCGCCGGGTTGCTGGTCTCGGTCGGCTTGCGGTATCCCGCGCTTTTCGCGAGGGAACTCCAACCTTTTCTGGGAAATTTCTATGTCTACCAGTGTCAAATGAGCTTGGCGATGAACGAAGGAAGTGAGGCCTGGATGATCTCACTCACTGGACAGCCGCAGGAGGTCATCACAGTCGCCGCAGATTGGAACCGGATGCCGCATCGGCGCACATTGCTTCGTGATATTGCGACGACACTCATGCTTCAGCATGCGGGAACAATGGAATATTTGGCTGCATGCAAAGCTGAATGGGCAAAACTTCCCCGAACCAGTGAAAAAGCACGCATCGACATGGAATTCTTTCTTGCGCGATTTGATCCTGCGAATTACACCAAAACCCCGCAAGGAGACGGCCAAGTGTTGATAACGATGCGATGGCCGGCTCCGTTGGAAAAGATAGCCCAAGATTCACAGGACGAAAGCAATCTCAAAATGCTTGCTCTTGGTTTGGCGTTGCGCGCGAGGCGGTTGCTGGAGGGCCAGGAGGAACTACAGCTAGAGGACGTGCCCGAATTCGCGGCGCAAATTCAGCAGTTGAGCAAGTGGAAGGATTCAAGTGACCAGGGATCGCAAGAACACTACCGGATTAGTTCCATCGCCGGGGGACTCGCAGTTCTTGTCATAAATTATCGAACGTGGCTCTCCAAAAACCACGATCTTGAGAAGTGGTGCCTCGCCACATTGCGCGATCTTAAGCCCGTTAAGACTGAGCATGACGACCCGATGTCGATTAACGATCATGGTGTTGAGACCTTCCTAGGGGAGGCTGGCGTAGCTTTGATGCAGGAGAGCAGCGAGGAATGGATTTTGCGGATGGCATTCGAGGGGGTCACGGGGTCACACTACAATTCAACCTTATTCACTTTATGGCGTGCTTATCTGCTGCGTGAGCAACTCGGTGATAAATTTGGGGAATTAGTGAACGTGATGGTGCTGTGGAGCGCCCTGCGGCGTGCAGCCATCCGCGAGTCTGGATATTACGCCGACGATACTAAGATGCCGAAGTACAGGGCCACTCTGTTCCGAAGATACATTGCGGGCAAGCTCAGTGAGACTTCCATTCCGATACATCGGGGGGAAACACTTGGACGCAGATTGGTGGAAAGGATTGAGCGCAGATCAAGGTCGGAGAGCGAAAGAGCAGCGAGGAAAGCACGACAGCAATGGACCCGAGAGCGAAACAGGGATCGGAAGTTGCACCGTGAGATGCCGGACATCGATCTTGAAGTGATCCAGAAAGGGTTTGGATTTTTGGCGGCAATGCTACGTCAGGATCTCCCTGGAGAAGACCAGGTGCTAGAAAAATATGTCCGGGAAGTGTTCGATCTCGCTTTGCGTACACTCCCACGCCCCAAATCGGACGATGAATTTAGCGAGATTGAAGGCACACCTTACGAGTTTGACAGATGGGTCATGGCACGGGCTGCTGAGTTCGTCGCTCACACGAATTCCATTGCAACGGCCCGCCAGTTCTATCGGCCCGTTCTTGAACTAGGTCCAGCTGCAAAATACTGGGTAAAGGACTTCCTGCAATCCTGGATAACCCAGGGGCTTCAGGTCACCCCTGACCTGCACGGATTCTCGCGAATTTGGCAGGATATGGTGGCATATACGGAAACTCTGCCCGCATGGCAGCCGGGAGAAAATAATCACTGGAATCGGGCCGAGTCGCTTGCGACGGAACTGATGGGACTAAGCGAAACCGGAGTGGCGGTCTTGGGTAATGCCAAATACAAGAGTCTCATCAGCTCGATGGCCGGCACGTTCGCGCAGTGGGGCGATTGGTGGTTGAAGTATGCTTCTGCGTCGGCTTGGTTCGCTTATTTTCTACGCACAGAATCAGGTCAGACACTCCTGCCGCAGGGGATTAAACAGCTTGCGACTACTGTTGGTTCTTTACCGGATAGCGACTGGCACCGTCACAATCTTGGTGCTCTGTTCGCCGAAGTGCTCTCGTTGTGCTGGAACCATTTTCGAAGGGAAGTTGAGTCAGACACCGGGCTCCGCGATGCTTTTCTGCGGATTTTGGCCGTGCTTTGTGCTCGACAGATTCCAGAAGCCCTACACCTCAGAGCGAAGGTTTCAGAAATTCTTGCTGTTTCGTAAAATGGTAGTCGAAAGTTATTCGGCATGGCGCGTGGCTGCTTGGAGGCCATTCTGATTAGTGATCGAAAAGTGCTCTTATAGTCTTGATCGATTAACGTCACGCTCCAGAAGAATCGATTTCTAGCTGCAATTTCAGGTCCCGCTTGCCAATCCAAAGTAGCGCATGATAACGAACGTTATCATTCACGTTCAAAGGCTGTTGAATTTGCGAAGGAAAGCGTCCTGTAGATCGCGCCTTGATGGCAGCTCTCGCTTGTACCATTCCACGAAGTCCAAAATTGCTGGCTGAAAATTGTCTCGGTAAAGAATCTTTAGAGTTGGCTCAATAACGCGACCGCTTTTGCTTTTGGCAAGTATCGTCCATCCGTTTTTGGTCCTAGCCTCATGAAGCACTCCACATCTCACACTTTCGTAAAACTCGTGTGCCAACTGCTGCGTAAATTCGCGGTTGAACGGTGGTCGATTCACGAGAAAAGACTCAAAAATACCGCCGCTGAGTGAATACTCGTGCTGTCCCAAAGGCGGGTCTCCATTGCGACGGTGACGGTAGCTCCTTCCCTGAATGGTGGATTCAAGAAATTCTATGAGAGAGCACTGGATGGCAACGATTGAAAAGCCCTCGCCGGCCATTGTCCCGCTGCATTTTAAGGTTGTGATCGGCTTGAGGTAGCGGTAAGAAAGGCGGGCTTGGAAGTAGGCTTTGAATGCCTTCTTCCACAGGGCCGCGTTTCCTCCGGGTATCAGAGTAGCCTCAAAGGTTCGCCAGTGGCTTAACCTTTTCCTCCCGGCTATAAAGAAATCCCCTCGGATCCTTGCGTTTGATTTGTTCATTGTCATGGTTGCGACTAGCCGAAAAGTCTGCGCATGGCTTCGTGAACCCAGCCCCATACGGTTGGCTGTACGGCAGTTGCAAGCAGACTCCCGGCGGCTCCTTCCACGATGTTGCGCAGGGTCCGTCCCGCTTGATTGATGATTACCGGATCGGGTTCATGCAGCAGTTGCGCATTAATCATCGCGATCTGCGCTTCAGCCTTTCGTTTTCCCGCGTCATCGAGCCCTAGTTCGCCGAGATGAGAGGTCAATTCGGCAACAAGCTTCGTAAGATCTGATATGTCTTGCGCACTATAGATGACGTTCTGGGTATGGGTCGATTGAATGCCACCCTGCTGTATTGGGGAATTGCTCATGGTTCCGATATTCATCGTGTTGTAGACAATGTTGTAGCTCACTGACGGGAAGTCCGCGCTAGGCTGGTCGGGATGGTCCTTCGCTCCCTCGATAGCATCAACACCCGCACCGTTTATCCTCGCGGTGTACGGAATATTGAAAGTGTCGATAAGGCCTCGGTCTTTGAGATAGCGCCAGGCCGCCTTGGCATCTTCAACGGCCAACCCTGTGTTGAGTTCCTCGACAAATACCGGCTCGGTTTTTGCACGCGTCGCGTCATACAGCGCCTGAAGCATACGCAGCGCCTTACTTTGGTTGGTCGAATTTTCTGTCACAATTGCACTCCTACCTTGAATGAAGCCGATGTGTACATCAGCTAAAGAGTTTTCGACTCTTCGCTGAAAGCGAGCACTGGCCTGAGTAAGAAGTTGCGTAAGACCTATGCGATTCGCTGTCGTCGCCAATCCTAGGGTGATTTCTGCCGTGAAGGCAGCTAGCTTGGGTTTTGCGATATCAGCCAGTTCAGAGACAGAAATACCCGCGCGTTCCGAGAACTGAACAATGAGCCGCATAGCATCAGCGAGGGCAGATTCGTGGATCGGTGTGAGCCGTTGCTCCAGCACAATTACCGTTCCAGAGGACAATAGCGAGCCACGGGCCGCAGATTCGGCTTGCACTTGAGCGGACGTAGTCGCGGAGGCTGTTTTCGCGCGGTCAAGTATGTCGTCGAGCATACGCTCGAAGTCTTTTGTGTCTCCTGGTCTAAACACGGTGGCTGGCTCCAGGATGATCTTACATCTCTTGATGTGTAGTGTGGAACCGGCCGAAGATCTAAGCGATCCCGGTGTTGCAATAAGATCACAGTTCGCTCGGATGTGTCCAAAGCACTCTAAATCTCGACTGTTTTTAAGCGCGATAAAATACATTATCGTGTTCACAATTCGTTAGAACAACGGAAACAACCATCTGCGGGATAGGACTAGGAGATTGACGATCACGTAATTCGAAGTTTTCGCGGTTGTCTGTCAGGGAGCTGAATAACTTAGCAACGTTACAATTGAGAAAGCCGAGCGCCCTTAGACACGATGCGTATCGTCATGAAGTAGTGTTCAGCTCCGTAATATGCAAGCCGGGACATATCAAGGTCAGTTGCCGTCGCCACTCAAGTGGAATGGTCCTGGGAAGTCTTTGTAGCGATAGATCGGGATTGTGATTTGCTGTCAATATAGAATCTACGATCTCGGGCGACAGGGTTGCGTACCGTAATATGCGCTTTGCATATGTAGAGCCCACTCCTGTTACAGCTGCTAATTTGGAAATACTGCCCATCTCACCGGCAATAATCTTTTCGTACCAGTCACGTGCAATCGCGACGGCCTTTACTAACGAGGGATTCGGAACTCTTTCTGTTAAGGAATTCTTCGGTCCTACTAAACACAGCTCCCGTCCTCGGCGAAACGGTTTAAACTCGGCTGTGATCTTAATCAGGTCGTGTTGTTGCTTGCCCGAGGCATTTGCGGAATTCAGTTTGTGACCCACTAGGACCTCGGCCATGATTATCGGATCGAACGCCATCCAGATCTTAGAATCACCGACGACGGCGCGCCTTAGGGCGTTTCTGATAAATTCATGCCGCTGTGAAATTTCGAGCTCTGGCCATTGTTTTACCAGCTTTCTAGCTTGATCGACCGCTATGTCTTTTTCGGGGCTGCCTTCTAAAGCCACTGTGCATTTATCATAGGATTGAAGAAGTAAATGAAATTGGGAAGTTACTAACTCTTCTAACCCTTGAGCAGGGAAACGCGTGATATCGGGTTTCTCTCCTTTTTTCTGGATGGAAGCCTGGGATGTGTAGTAACGGTGCCGCTTCCCGTTCTTGACCGCATGGGTTGGCGTGAGGCGAACGCCTCTCGCGTCGAAGAGCAATCCGCGGAGCAAACTCGAAGTCGAACGTATTTTATTCCCTCGATGGGCCCGATTATTGGCTTTGAGCCGATCTGCAACTCGGTTCCATAGATCTTTGGGAATGATGGCCTCGTGCTCTCCCTTATAGCACTTTCCCTTATGGACGATTTCACCCACGTAGATGCGATTGCTGAGTAGATGGTAGAGCGCGCCCCGAGAGTAGTTCTGGCCCCCGGATTGCCTTCCAGTTTTGCTGGTGCGAGCTCCAGTTTGAATCCCTTCCCGATCCAAATAGTCTTTGAGCTTCATGACGCTGCCAAGACGTAAATATTGCTGGAAGATTTCAAGGACTGTACCAGCTTCGCTTCGATTCACGATCAACTTACGCTCCACCCAGTCATAACCCCGAGGTATAGACCCGCCCATCCACATTCCTTTTTTCTTAGAAGCCGCAACTTTATCGCGAATTCTTTCGCCGGTAACTTCGCGCTCAAACTGCGCAAAGGAAAGCAAGACATTCAATGTGAGGCGTCCCATTGACGTAGTTGTATTAAATTGTTGAGTAACCGAAACAAAGCTGACACTGTGCGAGTCGAACACTTCGATGATCTTGGAGAAGTCGTTGAGTGCACGCGTGAGGCGATCAACCTTATACACGACAACCGTATCGACTTTGCCCGCCTGAATGTCATCCAGAAGGTGTTTCAAGGCAGGACGATCCATTGTTCCGCCTGAAAACCCTCCATCGTCGTATTGCCTAGTGAGGGCGGTCCAACCCTCGTGTTTCTGGCTGAGAATATAGGCGCAACAAGCTTCGCGCTGCGCTTCCAGCGAATTGAAGGCTTGCTCAAGTCCCTCTTCAGAGGACTTGCGGGTGTAAATGGCGCACCGGACTATCTTACTGGTCAACCTAATGCTCCCGTGCCGTGTGGGCGCGATTTAGCCTGAAGAATGCCGGACCGGACCATTGAACCCCCGTGATCTTGCGTGCGATTTGGGAGAGGCTACGGCAGGCAACTCCACGATATTCGTAACCTGTTTTCGTTACGATCACTTCGTGAGTCTCGCCACGCCACTCGCGATAGATACGAGTTCCAGTCTTCGCGCTCTGCCTAACCCTAAGTTTCGATGAATCTTTAGACCTTTCAAGCTCTCGCGCGATCCTCCGAAGTTCTGATCGAGTTGAGGGCTTGAGTCCACCATATGCATTCTCCTGAATTCGGTATGCGAGGAAGGGAATCAAGATCTCTCGTCGGACTCCTTCTGGGGCTGATTTTTGATAAAGTTTCTGCCAGAGTTCGAGCAGCTGTTGCCGCGAAAGCGACCGCAACTGAGTGATTTGCGGGGGGATATCTGAGTCCATTTGTGCACCTCCTGGCCACGAGCACATTGACGCTCTGCCTAAGCTAAGAGTCAAGCGAAGGGAATCAGTAAATCGTGACGCTTCAGGAGCGAATAGGAGCAGGTGTGGCAGCGCAATTGGTGCGTCAAATAATAGGGTGAACAATACACAAGAGTCTAAAGAATACGAAAGGCAAGCTCCACCGGAACAATTGTCGGCACAGCGACTCGTGCCAATTCCGGACCGACCGCCGCACAATATTCACACCTGTCTTTGGATTGGTCTTCACTTGTTTCGCGTAAGGTGGGTATGCCGCGGACATTGTCAAGCTCGAAAAGTTCGCTGTGTCAACTTGCCGTGGATCGCTAATAGAGGAGCCGGGCGCAGACATCCAACAAATTTCCGCCCTCAAATCGCAATGTTCTATGTTTTATGGTTGACATTGTTCCATGTCTAATGGAATATTGTTCGATGACAAGCAATAACCTGAAGGCGATTCTCGCGAATCTCGGGCTCACCCAGGCAGATTTTGCTCGTTTACTTGGTGTCACCCCGAGAGCTATAGCCCTTTGGATTGCAAACGAGCGGGCGATTCCAGGACCGGTGGAGGGGTACTTGCGCATATTTGAGCTACTCCCTCCGAATCTTCGGCAGATGGAGTTAAATCGATTGAAACAGGAAGGAACGAATATGAGGGATGGAATGTTCGGAATCACATTTCAGAGCCAACGCGGCGCCGGCATGGGTTTACTCATCTTTGAAAACGGGCGAGTTTACGGGACGGATGAAGCGGGCGTTCGTTTCGATGGCGAATATATCTTTGATGAAATTTCAGGGATGGCAGAAGTAAAGATTAAAGTCACGTTCCCACCAAACGTCCAGTCAATCTTTGGTGTGACGAACCCCTATGAGTGGGCATTTGACGTGACGACAAAATTTGATCCGAAACAGAATGCTGGAACACTGGCGGTGAATACCTCGATCGGGCAGCAAATCACTGCTAGGTATGTATTCCTTCGCAGTCTGCCGGAAGCGGCGTGATTTCTTATATTTCCAAAAAGTTTTCCACTTCAATCAAAATTGGAGGACAGGATCATGTACATGTATCTCGATGCTGGGTTGCCAAAGCCGGGTTCCGTGTTGAGGGTGCGAAGTACGATCCCCGTGATCGAGCACTGGGGAATGTGCTATTGGCCTGATCCGATTACCGGTCAGCCGAGAATGATTCATGGCATGAAAAATGACATTTTTCGAATAACGCCAAGGTCTGAGTTCGATCGCGGTCAGCCTTCTTCTCTTGCCTGGGTTCCACAGACCCCGGATCAAGGGAGACACGCATTGGCTCGCATGGAACTTTTGCTCGGCATGCGCTGGGATTTGCTTTCGCTGAACTGCGAACAGGGCGTGATGTGGGCTCTCACTGATAGACCGATCAGCAGCCAGTTGAATAGCGGAATAGTGGTTGCGGGTCTGGCGCTTTTAGTGGGAATTGCCTTGAATAATTGATTTCGTGCGCCGGAGACTACATTTGACACAATTCAGTACATCGCAGCGCAACTCGGATTGAAACGTGCGGTCGAAAGTCGATGAATCCTACCTCAGTTGATCCAACATCATTACCAGAACAATGTTCAAGTTGAAATTTCTATGTAAACTCTTGACTTCGAGGATCAGCCTTTAGCAAGCGAACGAATGGGTCGTTTTCTTGCCGTATTGACCTATTAAGAGTTCTTTTAACTCTCGGAGAATTCAATAAGATGCATTCCAACGCAATCGCGCAACGCTTCCATCTGCCTCTTCGTTCGATATTCTCGCCTCCAGCCAACAGCGTTTGTTCCCAGTGCGGGGGACCAACGTCAGATTTTCAATTGTCCCGTGTTCCTTAGCTTCGGTACCTTGCGACGCGGTCGCTTGCCCGGTTGCCAATTGCTGTGGAATCCTTAATTCAGCTGTCTATTCTCCGGCACGCTCCTCGTGCAGCACTAGAGTTTTGATAAACATATTGGGAAAGGTAACGCCTTGGATCAGGGTGCCGTCCGCCAGTTTGGCACTCACTATGGCTAGAGAGCCACGCTCATTCGCGCCTAGAGAAATCATCTGCGTGCCGGGGGGCACGTAACTGCATCCGAATTTTTTATACTCCTCTGATTCGTCGACTGCAGTCTGTTTTCTAGAAGTATCAAGAGTAATATCTGAAAGCGCCGCCATGCTCTCTTCGTCGGGGCAAATGAGTGCGCCTGAGCCATCCGCGTTAGCGGCCGCCCCGTCCCCTTTCGGAATAGGCACCCGAGAGGGCATATTCATCAACAAATGACCGGCCGAATTTGGAGACGTCGTGGGAATCGCGGCAGACTCCTCCGTTGCTCTCGCAATGCGTGGCTCAGCCAGGTCTTTTCTTTCAGCCACAGATTGACCCGGAACTTTGTTGGTTAGCTCGCCCGACAAAGTAAACCACTTGGCTCCCGCGTCTCCGGGAAGTCCAACGCTTACAAATTCATCGGCAAACGGACTTGCGGAAACGAGGATACCTTCTTGAAGCTCCTGACAACCGAGTGACTTAGCCTTTTCGCTTCTGGACATAATGGAATTGAACATATCGACGACCTTCTCTGGGGAATGATCGGCTCGGATGTCAACGAGGAGACTCATTGGGCAAACGACGGTGATAGACGTTGTAAAGACCGGTTTTGAATAATTAAGAGGGACACTCGGAGTGGTGCTCGAGTCACTCTCTTTGTCTTTCGGCACGAGGATGAGTATTCCGAGCACGACAACTGCTAGGACATAAATTACGGCAGCAGGACGGTTCATAACCGACACCCACGGATTAAGGTGCAATAAAATCTAACCAAGCGAAATGCATGTTACCACACTCATAGTGTGTAGACTCATAGTAGTCATTTCTTAATTATGCGTATGTGTCAACTGACCCTCGATCGATATTTGGGAAGCAGGTCCGCGCGCTGCGACGCGAACGTGGCCTTTCGCAAGAAAAGCTTGCGGAGTTGGCAAACCTCCATCGGAACTATGTCGGTGGGGTCGAGCGCGGCGAGCGAAATATTGCGTTACTCAATATTGTGGCGCTCGCTCGTGCGCTCAAGATTAAGCCTACAAAACTACTCGAAACTATTTCGTAAAGATCTGCGGGAAGCGCCGTTCTTTTTCAACGAAATTGAGACAGCATTTAGAGTCTCTCCCAAACTCCAAGTCCACTATTTTTCTTCATGTAATCGAGAGCCTGAGTCGTGGAGTCCACCTGATCATCGTATTTGCCGCCAGGGAAGCTCGTTAACTCGCGCACATATTCTTCGAGCCAAGGCGCTGTAACCGGCAGCAGAACACGCCCGCTTTCGAAAAGCGCCGTTTGTGCGTGAAGCCGTAAGATTTTGTCCACCCCGGGAGGAGCTTCATATGGTTTTATACCGAACAAAAATTCTTTGGCTAACTCTTGAATGAGTTGGGTACCAGAGGCTTTATCTTCGATCAAAATCGAATTAGCATTGAACAGGCGAGCTTGATCAATTACGGCCCGTTTCAGTTCTGGATAATTTAAGCGTCTGCGAAAGACGTCAAGCAGATAATAATGGTCGTTGTAAGCGCCCCAAGTGGTCCCCACACTATAGTCATTCAGTTGACCGGCCTTGTTTGCGGTATCCCAAGATTGAAAAATGCATGAAAAATGTGAGGGGCGGCTGTTAGCGTCGAAATACCGAAGCCAATCGGTTTTTACGATCGTCCCTTCCAAGGGTGTAGGATTTTGTTGGTATTGACTTGAAAAATTATATTCGCCGATGGACTGACGAATGGCTTTCAACGTTTCTAGGGATTCCCGATCGGGTTGAAGAGCCTCCCCTGTTTTGCGTTGGAAGCAGCGTTGGCCGAGAGCGTCTTCGATCAAATGAGATTCATCTTCTTCCGCTATGGCCGGAAACGATAAAACTTCCCAAGCGCCCTGATCGAGCACGTGGCCGACCAAGTCGTCTTGATGCAGTCTCTGCATGACGATGATGATGACGCCCGTTTCTTTGTTGTTTAGGCGGCTGAGGAGGGTATTGTCGAAACACTGATTGGCGCTCGTCCGTCGAGTCTCTGACAATGCATCGTCGGGTTTAAGTGGATCGTCGAGAATGATGTAATCAGCGCCTCGGCCAGTTAGAACGCCAGTAATGGACGTTGACATTCGAAAGCCCTGCGAAGTCGTTAAGAACTCACTTACTGATTGTTTTTCTGAAGAAAGTCTCGCTCTCGGAAACAACCTCTGATAGGAAGCGCTGGCCATGAGGGTCCGGCAATCCCTGGCATGCTTATCCGATAATTCTTGACCGTACGACGCGCAAATGATTTGTGAGGCAGAGTCGTGACCCAGGAGCCATGCTGGAAACGAAACGCTGACTGCATGCGACTTTAGCGACCGTGGCGGCAAATTGATGATCAGCCGCTTGATTTTTCTTTGGCGACAGGATTCGAGCTTGCACGCTAAAACTTCGATGTGCGGGCTCGTCGAAAAACGTGTCTGCGGGTTCAGTTCATAGAAGGAATATTCGATAAAGCTCATCAAATCTTTTTTCAGAATGAATTCGTATTCGTTAAACGAAAGCCGGCTGCTCATTCTGACTCCTCTGGGATGGAAGAACCTAATGTGAGGATTGAAGTGTCAGCCGCGGACGGTAGAGGCTCCGACTGCCGAATTCGGTGAATGATACTTGCCATCACGAGCGAATCACTTTCTTTTGGAACGGGAGCTGGCATAGCGGACTGGCCGAGATTCCATAGCCCCGTAATCCAGGTAAAGAGCGTATTTATCGCGCGAAGTTCGCCGGCCACAGCTTTGTTGATAAGCTGAAGCATCGTCGCTTCAAATTTGCTGATGTAGCGAGCTTTACCGTTTATCGTGACATGGATGCGTTCTCTACAGGCTCTGTCCAGAATCGTTGTGAAATTTTGCGAGCCTTTCGGCCTTCCATTCGGATTGCCTGATTTGCCTTTCCTGAAGCGCGTATTTTTAGGTGGTTTTTGAAATCCGATTGTGTAATCTTTGTCATCGGCCATGGCTCAGCTCCACATTCGCGATTTCATCAAACCGTTTGCCGGTTACTCCGTGGACGGCATGGTCGCCGGTGTGTTTCTGCCACCTGCGTATGGCTACGTCCACGTAACGAGGATCGATCTCGATCCCGTTACAGACTCGGCCCACGCGTTCGGCTGCGATTAAGGTAGTGCCCGAACCAAGAAACGAATCGAGCACGATATCACCACGTGCCGAACAATCCAGCAGGGCATCGGCAACCATGGCGATGGGCTTGATCGTGGGGTGAAGCGCGAATAGATTGCCTTCATCACTTTGGCGAGAAAGCGTATTTATCCCTGCATATTCCCAAACATTTGTCCGGTTGCGTCCGAATTTGCCCAATTGCACGTTATTGCGGTGGGAATCTTTGCCGTTTCTATAAACAAAAACCAGTTCGTGACGTGATCGATAAAACGAGCCCAATCCTCCGTTGTCCTTGACCCAAACGCAGAGATTCAAAAGATTGGAATAAACTTGCTTTCCAGCAGTAAGGAGTTCGTGCAAATGCCTCCAATCTACACATACAAAATGAACGGAACCACTCGTACTGTGCTTTGCGACGAGACTCAAAGCGCGGGTGAGAAAGCCTGTATATTCCGCTTCATTCATTTCGCCTGATGCCATTGCAAACTCCCGGTGGTGAATCGAGCCACTGCCGGTCGCATGCCCATCAATCGGCACGTTGAAGGGTGGATCAATAAACACCACGCTTGCGCGACGTGGGAGCGCGAGAGCTTTGAAGGAGGCTGCCTCAAGAGAATTTCCGCAGAAAAGGCGATGTCTGCCGAGTTGCCAGAGATCGCCAGGTTGAGAAATAGGCTGAACTGTTTCATCGACCTCGAAGCTGTCATCGGAATCTTGCTTTTGGCTGGCGTTTCCTAGAATCAGGTCAATCTCTGGAATTTCAAAACCCGTGATCGTGATGTCTAGATCGTTGTCTACCGTCATTAAATGCTGTAATTCAATGGCGAGAATCTCTTTATCCCACCCTGCCCGTTCAGCGAGTTTGTTATCCGCGATGATGTAGGCTCGAATTTCATTTTCGGACAGGTTTTCCAGGCGAATTGTAGGCACCCGGTCCATCCCTAGCGTTTTAGCCGCAAGAACGCGACCATGACCGGCAATGATTGTATTCTTGTGGTCGACCAGGATCGGATTGGCGAAACCGAATTTCTCAATGCTCTTCGCGAGCTGGTTGATCTGGTGTCGCGAATGTGTTCTTGCATTGCTGGGGTGAGCGGAGAGTTTGTCGGTAGTCTGATAGACTACAGTCAAATCGAATGCAGTTTTGCTTTGCAAATTCATACACCTCCAGATCGCAACCATAAACGAAACGGCTCGCGATTGGGAGGTGCTCCAAACCCTTTTATTCGCGCAAAGTGGCTAGCGCGAATCTATTTTTGCGTTTGGCTCTATGCAGACGATCTTTCAGACCGGAAATGGGAGCGGATTTTAATTTGTTCTTTGAGACGCGAAATTGGACCCAATGCTCCTCGATAGCCACGATCGTTCCCAGGCTTATCTTTCGCTTTAGTTGATGCAAAAGTTCTCGTTGAGTCATTTCTGGTGCTTCTCGGACGAGTTGTTCAATCAATAGCTGAAGCCGATCGGACTTACGCGCTAGCCCCCCGCTACGGCAGACGCTCTTCCCGCGGTCCCTTTCGGTAGCAACTACAGTTTTACGCACTGCGCTAACGATTTTTTCAGCATCGGCTAAGGCTTGGTCCAACGATTTTCTTTCTCTGAGGGTTACGCGAATGGCTTCGGAATCCATGTCTCGCTTTGCTATGTCGAAGGACATAGGGTCAGCAATGCGCCGTGCAGTCAACCTAGTTTGTCTAGCCCAGAACTGGGCGTTCAATCTGTTAATTTCAATTAACGACTGAGGATTGTTCTCGGGCTTCATCGTGGGGTGCTCTGGTTGCATGTTTTCGTTAATTTCTAGGTGCCGGATTAAACGCCGTAAACGATCTCAATCGTAGCTGAAAAGCGACAAAAAGCGACGCAGAAAATCTATGGAATTATGGCTAAAGTTGAGAATGCTTGGAATATAGACAGTCTTGCTTGTCAGTTTGCTCCAGGAGCGTGGATACGACAATTATCTTTCAGCCCGTCGCTTTTCCATCAACACATATCGTCCAGCGCTATGCCGCAACAAACCGATGAGGCCTAGGTACAGCGCGGCCGCAACGTGGCAGATCACTTGAATGAAAAAACTGAAAAAACAAAATGAACAACTAGCTTCCTTATCGCTTCGAGAGATGGGAGTTCGTGCATCCCGAGTATTTACGACTGACGGATCGCGCTTTCTACTGTGTGCCCGATGTCTTTGTGTTAGGGCTCACAATCTTCGCAAGAGAAGGTATTGCTAAACATATCGTGTTACGATGAATTGTGTGGGTTTGCCAACTACGCTGGAGGTTACTATATGCTTGGCGCGCAAACAGGAAATTCCCGACGTTCGGGTGGCGGGCACGAGTCTATTGATGGCACTCTCAGCGGTCCACTCCTCCAATTTGGCCTGGCTGACGAACTCGACCGACTGCACCGGGATGAATCATGGTTGAACCCCACGGGACGAAGTTCGAAGACCCTTGTAAAGTATCCGGATCTCCGTATTGTGCTGATCGCCATGAAGGCGAATACCCGCATGCATGAGCACACGGCGGCAGGCAGAATCTCGGTGCACTCGCTTAACGGCCATATCCGAGTCCATTTGCCCGAGCGAGTGGTGGATCTCCCTGCAGGGCACCTGCTAGCTCTGGATCAGTGCGTGCCTCATGATGTGGAGGCAACCGAGGACAGCGCATTTTTGCTGACGCTCTCATGGCCGCCAGAAAAAAAGATTGTGGGGGCCAAGCCGAGTCGAAAGAAGACTGCACGTTATAAGCGAAAATAGTGGGAAGTCGGGCAAACGGTTCTTGGCCGTCTTGTCTCGCATCATTGCGCTCACGATGAGCACTGCCCGTGACCGGGGTAATAGAAAGACGCGCTCATGGTCAGACAAGCCAGCGAGGTTCACTATGAAGCCACTCTCTTTGCGTGTTCTGCGGTTATTCGGAGAAATGGGGAAAGATTAGCTGAACTTCCATGTGCTATTCGAGGCGGCGGGCAACGAGCCAGCCGCACGGCAGGGCGTGCTCGACAACATCGATGAATTGACTGGCGCGGGTATGCTGGACGCGTGCGGTGGTGACTTCTATGCACTGACAGAAATAGGTAAGGGGTTAATCGCTGGGTCTCGAATAGCGGACGATACCTGACCGTGACCGAGAACTGTAGCCCGAGTGCAGCAGCACGAGCACAGCAAGAACTTGCTCTGAAATGAGAGGACGATTTATGGACATCATGGACATTGTTGCAATTGAGATCCCATGCGTCGCCTGCGGGGGGCGATATGAGGTGACCCTCAAACAGATCGCGCTCTCACAGAAGATGCTCCACGAGGGGTGCCCGATCCGCGTAGAAACTGAATGTCCGCCTCTCTCTCAGTCCGGCCTGGTGGATCAGGAACTAGTCCAGGAGCTTCAAAGTGTTTGGGCGCGCCTTGAAGAAAACGTGCGTGGAACCGGCAGAGAACTGAAGTTGTGGAGCGGTGGAAGCGATTCGGTAATGCGAAATCGTAGTGGCGATTGGAGGTGAGCAAAGATGAGTTCTCAGCATGCGCCGAGTAAGCGTGAAATACCCATCGCGGAAGTCGTCCGCGTGATCGACCTCGTGAATTACCAAGAAGGGGCGGTCGTTAGCCGTACACTCGTCAACCGTCCTACAGGCACTGTTACGATGTTCGCCTTCGATGAAGGGCAGGGTTTAAGTGAACATACCGCTCCCTTCGATGCTCTGGCCCACTTGTTAGAGGGAGAAGCGGAAATTGTGGTTTCTGGGAAGCCACTACGGACGACGGCGGGCGAAACTGTACTCATGCCCGCAAATCAACCTCACGCGCTAGAGGCACTTACTAGATTCAAGATGCTGCTTACGATGATCCGCTCATGACCGAAGTGGACGCAAGGAATGGATTTATATGCACACGGTCCTGACCATTGGGCACTCAAACCGCACATGGAAAGACTTTCTAGAGCTTCTGCGGGCGCACCGCATTAAGCGAATCATAGACGTGCGCAGTATTCCGCGATCGCGACACAACCCTCAGTTCAACCGAGAAACCCTATCTACAAAGTTGCGTGCTGCGAGAATCGGCTACGTGCATTTACGAAAGCTCGGCGGCTTGCGCCATGCGCGCCGCGATTCGCCGAATATGGGCTGGCGCAATCCCTCGTTTCGCGGCTTCGCCGATTATATGCAGACTTCGGAGTTCGAAGCAGGATTACACCGATTGATCAAATTGGCCAGAGGGAAGCGAAGCGCGATTATGTGCGCGGAAGCTGTGCCATGGCGCTGCCACCGTTCGCTGATCGCTGATGCGCTGACTGCCCGCGGGATTCGGGTTGACGACATTATAAGCATGAAGCGTTCCCACGTTCATTCGATCGCTCCTTTTGCAAGCGTGCAGGGTCATCGTGTCACCTACCCGGCCGAAATCGCGATGGTGGACCAGCCCGCTTAGTTCATTTTTCGAAGGATTCGACGAAGAACCAAAAAACTAAGTTTTTTTAGGAATGTGATCAGCAATGACTCTTGATTATCCAGTGTGGTTGCGGGCTGCGCACTTCTTCAATTTTCTTCTTCTGTCGCTTCTCGTTCGGAGCGGTCTTGAGATCTTGAGCGCACATCCGAGACTTTACTGGAACGATCACTGTACGCCAAGCAGCGAATGGCTAAAGTTTACGAGGAAGCAACGACCTGAAGACCGACTCTGGACCGCGAGTGACGAAGAAACATCTTTCCCATCCGCGATCGCCCTTCCAGGGCACGAAAATCTAGGTCTCGGACGGCATTGGCACTTTCTCGCGGATTTAGCGTGGCTGCTGACAGGTTTGACATACGTCGTGATGCTGTTCGTCACTCCGGAGTGGCGGCGACTGATCCCGATGTCCTGGCAGATTGTTCCAGACGCATGGCACGCATTGCGTAGCTACATGACGTTCCACATCGTAGAAACTCCAGGAGGATATAACGCATTACAGCAGTTGACCTATGCGGCAGTGATATTTCTGCTCGCGCCGTTCAGCATTGCAACGGGAGTAGCGATGTCCCCAGCAGTCGCCGCTCGATTCCCGTGGTATATCAAGATATTTCACGGACGGCAAAGCGCACGGAGTTTGCATTTCTTGGCTCTTTGCACCTTCGTTGCATTCTTCATCGGACACGTTGTAATTGTGGCTTTGCATGGTTTCCGGACCGAGCTCGCTCTGATTGTTTTGGGTGAGAGGCATAATCCACAGTTAACGCTTGCCCTTGTGGTATGGCTGTCCGGCTTGACCGGGATCGTGGTTATCCATGTTGTGACAACCATGTGTTCGCGCCGTCGCCCCCGCATAGTCCAGAAAGCGGCTCAATCGATCATCGATCCGGTGCGCATACTCCTTTTCGGTCATGAACTGTCTGCGCAGCATTACTCGCAAGCGGACATCTCGCCATACTTCTGGGTCAATGGCCGGCCGCCGATCGAGGAAAGTTTTCTGGCGCTGGCTCGCAAGAACTTTGCAGACTATCACCTGGAAATCGGCGGATTGGTCGAAAGACAGCTGCATCTAACGCTGTCGGACCTGCGTGCAATGCCGAAGCAAATTCAAATTACCAAGCACTGTTGTATCCAGGGCTGGTCAGGAGTTGCGGAATGGGGCGGTGTTTCTCTACTTCACATCGTCGGACTTTGTCATCCGCTCCCCGCTGCCCGCTACGTCGTTTTCTATGCGTTCGACAATAAATCCACATCGGAGCCACACGCTCAAGGACCGGGATACTTCTACGGCACGATTCGCTTGGAGTTGGCGGAAGATCCGCAGACGATTCTTGCCTACGAAATGAACGGCCAGCCGCTCCCGATTTTGCACGGAGCGCCGCTGCGACTCCGCGTTGAAACGCAACTCGGATTTACGATGGTGAAGTATATCCGCGCAATCGAGTTCATCGAGGACTTCAAAACTATCGGCCAGGGGCAAGGTGGCTGGCGGGAAGATTATCAATATTTCAGCCAGGAGGCTGGAATTTGATGCTTAACGAAATTGCAGTTCCCTGGGAAAGTAAAAACAGGAACGAAGCCAGATGTACATTGGAAGCAAAGCAATTAGGACCGCTGACAGATGACGCCGAGAAGAAAACAAGATGAACCACAGATGTGGGATCAAAGGCACTTTGAATATTTAGACAGTATGCCGTAGATATTCTCGCTGGCAGCGTTGCTCATATCCGCGATATTGGGCAAAGCATTCCAGGCTTATTGAAAGTTCAACTAAGAACTCATAATCCCTGCCCTGTCTTGGAATTGATGGAATTTAAACACTTCCGGAAGAGAATGTAAGTCCATCGTGCAGTTATTCGCGGCATCAAATCAGACAAATAATCATGTCGGGCGTTACCAAGGAAATCGATCCGACCTTTAATAATCATTTTCAGTCGCCTGTTTTTCTCAAGTTGCTCTACTTACCCCTCTTCTCTCATTAGTCATTACATGTGTCTAAAACTGAACAGACAAGTCTCTATGATTCCGTTTATTTTAGCAGTGCGTCAATTTACAGGAGGCACGCGTGGAATCCGAATATTATGTCTTCGAGGCACTGCTTAATGGCACGGTAAAATGGCATCTGCGCGTTCGAACAAAACAACTTGCGCTTGATATGCTCAAAGCGTTGGGCAGTCGTACATTTAATGAATGTTTCGCAACTGACCTCGAGACTCAGGAAATTATCGGTCGCTTGAACTGTGGAAGCGTCGCGACGCAATCCATTATCGAAGATTATAACTCCGCCCGTGGTTAATTTTATCAGACTGCGACCAGATCACTACCGATTCTGAACGACCCAGGAGGGATGTTGAAGAACAAATATGCTCTTTTCAAGAAATGTGCCTAGATCGCTTCCTTCTGGCGGAAAACTAAGTTTTGGAGGCCCTCATGACACCTGCTTCAATGATTCAAAGAATGAGAGTGGAAGTATTGAGAAAGCAGAGGAACCCTTTGTGGGAGCGATTCGAATGCAATCCGAGTGAGACGCATCTGGCTGTGGAGCTCAAGATCATCGATGATCTGATTGCGGAATGTATTCAGAAAATGGGGATGGACGACGAGGAAGCGACATGTGCCCAGCAAATAGCCAGCGAAGTTGGCTGTCGCTGATGCTTCTCCAGAATTGCTGATTAATTCGAAATTCTTCCCGAATGTGATTTGACCGAAAACAAGGCGGGAGCCATTCGGTCAATAAGTATTTAGGGTCAATACTGTTTACACCCCTATTTATTACTCCTGTTATCGAGGAGGAGATTCTCACCCATGAAAAGTTGCCCGAAACATTTATTAACAGATGAATTCCTGCTTCGTCCGCTCTGCAGCAACCTGGCGGTACTCCTTTCGACGGCTCAAACTGAGCTGTACCATGGACCGGTGTCTTCACCCGGTTCTATCCCGGCTCCTTGTGCGCGCGGACTATAAATCTCTTTGGAGCAGCTCCCAAAAAATAGAATGGATAACATGTTACGAGCGTCAGTGTTGTGCTTCCTGAATTGTTGAGAACTTGAATGTCATCAGGCGCGACCACTTGGGTGGAATCCACAAGATAGCGGGTCGAAGCTCTCAAAGTTGACACAATGATCTCGTCGTTATGGCGAATATTGCGCAAAGGCCGGAAAAATGTATCGCGGTGACCTGCTATTGCTGTGTTTCCATTTGTTCCCAGCATTGGTGTGCCCCGGATGTGTCCAACGGCTCGGTCTAAGGTGCGATCGTCAGTCCCCTCCATAATCATTGCTGAAACGCCGAGTCTTGCGATGTCAATTCTCCCCAGCGCCACGCCCTGGGCCAAAGCGGTAGGCGTATAGGCAGCGCTCACAGCATTTCCGACCAGGGGCTTCGTGCTTCCCAATTCATTTTGAAAATGGCGAATTTGAATTGCTTGATAAATTTTTGAGTCAAGGATTATAAGGCCGCTGTAACCCAAAGCGAGTATACCGGCAACAAGGAAGATTGTTCGGCTCCAGCGGAGGAAGCGATGCGTGGACGCCCAAGCAAACCATTGCTTCGAAGTTCTCAAATTCATGGCTGTTTCTCCGTAGCTTTTTCCGAGGGATGAAGATTCGCGGTTGCGGAATATCCGGCACGGGTGCTAACAGACAAACGACCGCCACCCGCAGCATCGTGCACTTTTACTTCAATCTTTCGGTAGGCCCCATCTTCTTTTTTATTCGTTGGGGCAAAGGTAATCGTGTATTGGTTTCGTATGTCGTGCGCAATCTGTTCGCAGATTGGAAGTATTTCCTGGAGAGTCGCGGGGAAAAATGACTCGCCGCCGGAAGCACGGGAGAGTTGTTTCAGGATGCGTGGATTGCGATCTTCGTCCGCTTCGTCAAATATGCCAACGGTGTAAATCAGCACGTTTGATTGGTTCACGAGCGAGAGGACTTGGGGTAAGCTGCGCTTACTCGCGTTGTCACCCCCATCGCTCACTACAATCAACACTTTCTTGTCCCATTTGCCTTGCTGCAGTTGCCCAATTCCAAGTGTAATCGCATCGTAAAGTGCTGTCATGCCAGAGTTAGCATGTCTTGAAAGTGCTGTCTGGAGTTGTGCTGTATCGCTTGTGAATGGCAAGTTCGGTGGGAGTGCCATCAAAACATGCTCATTGAAATTGACGACAAAAATCTGATCCTGTGGATTGCTGGATCGCACAAATGCCATTGCGGCTGAGGTTACGTTAGCCCGCTTGGGACGCATACTTCCGCTGGCGTCAATTACCAACCCAATCGTGACGGGAAGATCTTCATGACTGAAGGATTCGATTTGTTGGGGGATCTTATCTTCGTAGACTTGAAAATTATCTTTGCCAAGTCCCGAGATTGGAGTTCCTTTGCCGTCTCTCACGGTTGCGTGCAAAACAACCAAGTCCACTTTAGTTCGGATCGCATACGGGTCAGCTTGATCAGTTTTTGGAGGAAGTTGAGACATGACTACGAAAGGTAAGATGAATGGGACAAAGAGTGAAAATAGCCGCCGTTTTTGAATAGAACATCGTTTCATAAACTGTACCGGCTTCCGTTTGCGATCACTAACATCTCGAAGCGTCCGAGCGTTTACCACTGGTTTCAGATACCGACCGGCCCTGAGGACAAGCAAGCTTCGCTTGCCCCCAGCATTGTTTTTACGAAGATTGCTTGGTGATGAACATCAATGTTAACCCCGCAAACAGCGACAGTAGCCCAATGGAAATGAATAACGGTAGAGAGCTGGCTGTGTGTGGCAAGGTTTGGGGTTCGGTCTGCGCTATGGCTGCGACAGGCTGCGTCTGAGCCAATGTTGCCTGCGCTGGAGTCGGACTGACGACTTCATCGACTGCGATTTCTTCGCCTGTAGGTTTAACCGCGGCCACCGAAACAGTTTTCAGGGTGTCAACGGC
>Ga0210386_10000499_pt1 | contig 36006 bp, 36 predicted proteins | sample IncBWH32OmetaG_FD_160091 | JGI IMG/M metagenome (GOLD analysis project Ga0210386, IMG submission 160091) | Forest soil microbial communities from Barre Woods Harvard Forest LTER site, Petersham, Massachusetts, United States - Inc-BW-H-32-O ...
GGCCAATGCCGAGGCGGCGGTCTTGCCGCGGATCGTACGGGCGACGAGGTTGAGCTTGCGCGCACTCGTCCGCATGCCGCGCATGCTGGCCAAGGCTTCGCTGTCGTCGAGCCGGCGCTCGGCGGCGGGTTTGCTCATCTCAGGCTCTCCTCGCCTTCTTGTCGCCGGCATGACCGTAAAAAGTCCGGGTCGGCGCGAATTCGCCGAGCTTGTGGCCGATCATGTTCTCGGTCACCAGCACCGGAATAAATTTGTGGCCGTTGTAGACGCCAAACGTCAGCCCGACGAATTGCGGGAAGATCGTCGACCGGCGCGACCAGGTGCGGATCACCTGGTTGCGCCCCGAGCGCCGCGCCTCGTCCGCCTTTTTCAACAGATAGCCGTCGACAAACGGGCCTTTCCAAACCGAGCGGGTCAAGCTCTCTCTCCGTCCTGCAAATGCCGGCTAGCGCTTATGGCGGCGGCGGACGATCAGCCGGTCGGCCGCTTTGTTGTGACGCGTCTTTTTGCCCTTGGTCGGCTTGCCCCACGGGGTGACCGGATGCCGCCCGCCCGAGCTGCGGCCTTCGCCGCCGCCATGCGGGTGGTCGATCGGGTTCATCGCCACCCCGCGCACCGAAGGCCGGCGACCGAGCCAGCGGTTGCGCCCCGCCTTGGCGATGACGATGTTCTGCTGGTCCGGGTTCGACACCGCGCCGATCGTCGCCCGGCATTCGGCGCGCACCATGCGCAATTCGCCCGACGACAGCCGCAGGAGTGCATAGCCCTGGTCGCGGCCGACGAGCTGGGCATAGGTCCCGGCCGAGCGCGCGATCTGCCCGCCCTTCCCCGGCTTCATCTCGATATTGTGGATGATCGTGCCGACCGGCATGCTGCGCATCGGCATTGTGTTGCCGGGCTTGACGTCGACTTTCTCGCCCGACACGACGGTGTCGCCCGCCTTGAGCCGCTGCGGCGCCAAAATATAGGCGAGTTCGCCGTCGCCATAGCGGATCAGCGCGATAAAGGCGGTGCGGTTCGGGTCGTATTCGAGCCGCTCGACGGTTGCCGGCAAATCGACCTTGGTGCGCTTGAAATCGACGATGCGATAGCGACGCTTGTTGCCGCCGCCGCGCCAGCGCACGGTGATGCGGCCCGAATTGTTGCGGCCGCCATGGCCGCGCAGCCCCTCGGTCAATGCCTTGACCGGCTTGCCCTTCCACAGCTCGCTGCGATCGACGGTGACGAGCTGCCGTCGCGACGGGGTCGTCGGGTTGAAGGTCCTGAGTGCCATTGCCTGCCCTTCCCCGCCTCAAATTCCGGTGGTCACGTCGATCCTCTGGCCTTGGCCGAGAGTGACGATCGCTTTTTTGACATCGGAGCGGCGGCCGGGTTTTCCGCGAAACCGTTTGACCTTGCCCGCCACACGGATCGTGTTGACCGCAGTCACCGTGACGTTAAACAGCCCTTCGACCGCCGCCTTGACCTCGCGCTTGGTCGCGGCGAGCGGCACGCGAAAGATCACCTGATTGTGCTCCGAGGCGTTGGTCGCCTTTTCGGTGATCACCGGGGTGCGGATGATGTCGTACATCTGCTGGCGCGTCAGATGCGTCTCGGCGGGCGGGATAACCCGAAAACGGCTCATTTGAGGCGCGCCTCCAGATGCTGCACCGCCTCGCGGGTCAAGACCAGCGTGTCGCGGCGCAGGATGTCGTAAACATTCGCCCCTTGCTGCGGCAGCACGTCGACGCGCGGCAGGTTGCGGGCGGCGCGGGCGAAATTCTGGTCGACCGCCGGCCCGTCGATGATCAGCACCGACCCCCAGCCCATCGCTTCGAGCCGGGCGCGCAACGCCTTGGTCTTGGCCTCGTCGGCGCGGGCAGCGTCGATGACGACGAGCTTGCCTTCGCCGAGCTTGGCCGACAGCGCGGTCTTGAGCCCGAGGCGTCGCACCTTTTTTTGCAGGTCAAAGGCGTGGCTGCGCACAACCGGGCCGAAGATCACCGCCCCGCCGCGGAATTGCGGCGAGCGCAGGCTGCCCTGGCGGGCGCGGCCGGTCCCCTTCTGCTTGTACGGCTTTTTGGTGGTGCCCTGGATGTCGCTGATGCCCTTGGTCTTGTGGGTGCCGGCGCGGCGCTTGGCGAGCTGCCAGTTGACGACCCGCGCCAGGATGTCGCGGCGCACCGGCAGCCCAAAGACGGCGTCGTCGAGCTCGATGTCGCCGACTTCCTGATTGTCGAGATTGCGGACGACGAGTTTGCTCAACTCTGCTCTCCCTCGGGCATTTCCGCCTCGGGAATTTCCGCCTCGGGAATTTCCGCCACCGTGCTCGGGGCCGCGTCGCTGCTTTCGGCCGCTTCCGGTGCCGCGCGCAGCGCGGCGGGGAACGGCAGCCCGTCCGGCGCCCGGCGCTTGACCGCGTCCTTGACCAGGACATAGCCGCCCTTGCTGCCGGGCACCGCACCCCTCAGCATCAAGACACCGCGCTCGGCGTCGGCCGAAACCACGACGAGGCTCTGCACGGTCACCCGCTCGGCCCCGAGATGCCCGGCCATCTTCTTGTTCTTGAAGGTCTTGCCCGGCGACTGGCGCTGCCCGGTCGAGCCGTGGCTGCGATGCGACACCGAGACGCCGTGGCTCGCCCGCAAGCCGCCGAAATTGTGCCGCTTCATCGCCCCGGCAAAGCCTTTGCCGATGCTGGTGCCGACGACGTCGACCCGCTGGCCCGGCACAAAATGCGCCGCGGTGATCTCGGCGCCGACCGCGACGACCGCGTCGTCGGAGACGCGGAATTCGGCGAGCCGCGCCTTTGGCTCGACTTTCGCCTGCGCGAAATGACCGCGTTGCGCCTTCGACACGTTCTTGACCTTGGCGATGCCGACCCCGAGCTGCAGCGCGCGGTAGCCGTCCTTCTCGGGCGTGCGCACGGCGACGACCTGGCAGTTGTCGACCGCCAGCACCGTCACCGGCACATGGTTGCCGTCCTCGGTAAAGATCCGGGTCATGCCGAGCTTGCGTGCGAGAAGGCCGGTGCGCATCACCCTATCACTCTCCATGCGCCGTCATTGCGAGCCCACGGGTCCGGCCGAAGGCCGGCCCGAGGACAGGCTCCGCGAAGCAATCTCGCGCAGACTGTCCCTCCGGCCCAACGAGATTGCTTTGTCGCCTTACAGCTCCTCGCAATGACAGCGGCTTCATAGCTTGATTTCGACGTCGACGCCGGCGGCGAGATCGAGCTTCATCAGCGCGTCGACGGTCTGCGGGGTCGGGTCGACGATGTCGAGCATGCGCTTATGGGTGCGGATTTCGAATTGCTCGCGCGACTTCTTGTCGACATGCGGCGAGCGCAACACGGTGAATTTCTCGATCTTGGTCGGCAGCGGGATCGGCCCGCGAATCCGCGCCCCGGTCCGCTTTGCGGTGTTGACGATCTCGCTCGTCGACTGGTCGAGCACGCGATGATCGTAAGCCCGCAAGCGGATGCGGATGTTTTGATTGTCCACCTGGCGTTTCCCTTTGTTGGTTATTGTCGCTGAGCGGCGCTATTTGATGATTTTGGCGACGACGCCGGCGCCGACGGTGCGGCCGCCCTCGCGGATCGCAAAGCGCAAGCCCTCGTCCATCGCGATCGGCGCGATCAGTTCGATCTCCATCGAGATGTTGTCGCCCGGCATCACCATCTCGGTCCCCTCCGGCAGGTGCACCGTGCCGGTCACATCGGTCGTGCGAAAATAGAATTGCGGCCGGTAATTGCCAAAAAACGGGGTGTGCCGCCCGCCCTCCTCCTTGGTCAGGATGTAGGCCTCGCACTGAAACCTTGTGTGCGGCGTGATCGAGCCCGGTGCGGCCAGCACCTGGCCGCGCTCGACCTCTTCGCGCTTGGTGCCGCGCAACAACGCCCCGATATTGTCGCCGGCCTCGCCCTGGTCGAGGAGTTTGCGAAACATCTCAACCCCGGTCACCACCGTCTTGGCGGTCGGCCGCAGACCCACGATCTCGACCTCGTCGCCGACCTTGACGATGCCGCGCTCGACCCGCCCGGTCACCACCGTGCCGCGCCCCGAGATCGTGAACACATCCTCGATCGGCATCAAAAACGGCCGGTCCTTGGCCCGCTCCGGCTGCGGGATGTAGTCGTCAACCGCCGCCATCAGCTCGACGATCGAGGCCCGCCCCTGCTCCGGGTCGCGCCCCTCCAGCGCCGCCAAGGCCGAGCCCCGCACCACCGGGATGTCGTCCCCCGGAAACTGATAGGAGGACAACAGTTCGCGCATCTCCAACTCGACCAGGTCCAACAGTTCCGGGTCGTCCACCATATCGACCTTGTTCATAAACACCACCAGCGCCGGCACCCCCACCTGGCGCGCCAGCAGGATGTGCTCGCGGGTCTGCGGCATCGGGCCGTCCGCCGCCGACACCACCAGGATCGCGCCATCCATCTGGGCCGCCCCGGTGATCATGTTCTTGATGTAGTCGGCGTGGCCCGGGCAGTCGACATGCGCGTAATGCCGGTTCCCCGTCTCGTATTCGACGTGTGCGGTCGCGATCGTGATCCCCCGCGCCCGCTCCTCCGGCGCCTTGTCGATCTGGTCAAACGGCACAAACGTCGCCCCGCCGCCCTCCGCCAACACCTTGGTGATCGCCGCCGTCAGCGTCGTCTTGCCATGGTCGATATGCCCAATCGTCCCAATGTTGCAGTGCGGCTTCGTCCGCTGAAACTTCGCCTTCGACATCGTTTCCGGCTTTCCGTCAACTAGAGATCACAAAACGCCCGCGCAAGGTTGGAGCGGGTGATGGGGATCGAACCCACGTAGCCAGCTTGGAAGGCTGGAGCTCTACCATTGAGCTACACCCGCGCTCCACTCGGCATCCGCCGACCCGACCCTTCGCCGCCGCTTCCCGTCGATCCGCCTCCGGCCTCCCGTCGCCGGGTCCCACGAGACCGAAGCGATGGTGGAGGGGGTTGGATTCGAACCAACGAAGACGTACGTCGGCAGATTTACAGTCTGCTGCCTTTAACCACTCGGCAACCCCTCCGGGATCGCATGCAGCCCGGCGCAGCGGAAACCCCGGCTCATACGGTTTCCGCCCGCACTTGTCAATCGGGCTCTGCCGTAAGAGGCTCGGCAGCGCGCCGGCAGCGGCCGGCGCCGATCGCATCATCATCCGACCGCGGAGGCCTATCATATGAGCCCGCCCCGACCCCGGCGCCAGGGTCGACCATCGCCGCGCCGGCCCTCGCCTGATGCCGCGGCCCACCGCCCGACGCGCGGCAGCGACCGCTGGATCTACGGCCGGCACGCGGTGGCCGCGGCGCTCTCCAATCCCGAGCGCCGCTGGCGCCGGCTCGCCGTGCTCGCCGGCCAGGAGACCGAGGCCCAGCAGCTGCTCGCCACGGCCGTCGCCGAGCGTCGCGGGGCCGAGGGCGGATCGCTCGAGGTGCGCGATCGCGACGCCTTCGCGGCACTCTTGCCGCCGGGTGCCGTGCATCAGGGGCTGGCCCTCGAAGTCGAGCCGCTTCCCGAACCCGAACTCGACGATCTGTTGCGCGAGCTGGCGACCGCCGCCGGGCGGTGCGTCGTCGTCGCCCTCGACCAGGTCAGCGACCCGCATAATGTCGGCGCGGTATTGCGTTCGGCCTCGGCCTTTGGCGCCCGCGCCGTGCTGGTCGCAGCACACGGCGCCCCACCCATCACCGGAGCGCTCGCCAAGGCCGCCTCGGGTGCGGTCGACCGGGTGCCGCTGATCCGTGTCGTCAACCTGGTGCGCGCCCTCGACCGGCTCAAGGAGGCCGGGTTCTGGGCCTGCGGGCTCGACGAGACCGCCGATCGGGCATTTGCCGCGCTCGACCTCGGTCCGCGCGCGGTGCTCGTCCTCGGCTCCGAAGGCGGCGGCATTCGCCGCCTCGTGCGCGAGCATTGCGATCACCTCGCGCGCCTGCCGACCTCGGCGGCGCAGCCGACCCTCAACGTCTCCAACGCCGCCGCGGTCGCCCTCTACGAACTCACCCGCAACACCCCGCCGGCATAGAGAAGTATTGGCCGGCGCTGGACCTCGCCCGGCGCTTCGCCCACACTCGCGGCACGGCGATTGCGCAGTTGGAACCCATGAACGACATCGCAACCCCTTATGTCGGGCGCTCGCTGCTGCGGCGCGAGGACCGCCGCCTGTTGACCGGGCAAGGCCAGTTTATCGCCGATCTCGCATTGCCGCGCATGCTGCACGCGGTCGTTGTGCGCAGCCAGTTGGCGCACGCCCATATCCGTTCGGTCGACTTCACGCGCGCCGCGGCGATGCCGGGTGTGGCTTTCGCGATGAGCGGCGCCGATCTCTTGCAGTTGCTGCCGCCGGTGCCCGAGGGGCAGATCGCGATGCCGAGCAAATGGGCGACGGTGATCCAGCACAAATTTCTCAACCCGCAGGAACCGCTATTGGCGCACGACAAGGTCCGCCATGTCGGCGAGGCGGTCGCGATCGTCGTCGCCGAAACCCGCGACCAGGCCGAGGACGCCGCCGAGCAAATCGTCTGCGACCTCGACGAATTGCCCGCGGTGGTCGATCCCGAGGCGGCGCTGCGCCCCGGCGGCCCGATCGTCCACGAGCGCTACGGCACCAACCTGATCGGCGCCTTCTCGGTCGGCCGCGGCGATGTCGAGGCGGCGTTCGCTGTGGCCCCGCATCGCCTCAAGCGCCGCTTTTACCATCACCGCTACGCCGCGGTGCCGATGGAGTGCCGCGGGGTCGTCGCCGCCTACGATCCGCGCACCTCCTCGGCGACGATCTGGTCCTCGACCCAGGTGGTGCATTGGGTGCGGCGCGAGGCCGCGGCATTGCTGGGGCTGCCCGAGGCGCGGGTGCGCTGCGTGGCACTCGATGTCGGCGGCGGCTTTGGCGGCAAGGGCCACGTTTACCCCGAGGATCTGCTGGTTGCCTTTCTCGCGCGCCGGCTCGACCGCCCGGTGCGTTGGATCGAGGAGCGCCGCGAGCACATGATGAGCGCCACCCATTCGCGCGACCAGCTGCACGACCTCGAAGTCGCCTTTGACGGCGACGGGCGTATCCTCGCCCTGCGCGACGACTACATCGTCGATTGCGGCGCCTGGAACCCGATCGGTTCGGGGGTCGCCTACAACACCGCGGTTCACCTGACCGGTCCTTACAAGATCGAGAATCTGGCGGCCTCGGGAAAGATCGTCGTCACCAACAAGGTCCCGAACGCCCCGTATCGCGGCGCCGGCCGCCCGGAAGCCGCGTTTGCGATGGAGCGCACCATCGACCTGGTCGCGCGGACGCTGGGTCTGGAGCCGGCCGAGGTGCGACGGCGCAACATGATCCGCGCCGAGGAGATGCCCTATCGGGTCGGCATTCCCTATCGCGACGGCGAGCCGATCGTCTACGACAGCGGCGACTACCCCGGCGCCCTCGAAAAGGCGCTCGCCGCGGTGGGCGGCGTCGCAGCCTTCCGCGAGCGCCAGCGCCGGGCCCGCTCCGATGGCCGCTATCTCGGCCTCGGCATCGGCTGTTATATCGAGGGCACCGGCGTCGGCCCGTTCGAGAGCGCCTTTGTCCGCGTCGACCCGTCGGGCAAGATCTACGTCTCGTGCGGCGCCGCCCCGCAGGGCCAGGGCATGGAGACGATCTTTTCACAGGTCATGGCCGATCTGTGGAAGGTCGCCCCGGAGGACGTCGTCCTGACCTTTGCCGACACCGCGGCGATCGCGATCGGCTTTGGCACGATGGCGAGCCGCAGCACCGTCACCGCCTCGGCGGCGATGCACGTCGCGAGCGGCCGGCTGCGTGACAAGGTTTTCTCGATCGCCGCCCACCTCCTCGAATGCGCGCCCGCCGATCTCGAATTGCGCCCAGGGTCATCCGGGGTCGGCGTCGTCGGCGTCGCCGGCGTGCCGGGGGCGGAGGTCAGCCTCGCCAAGGTGGCGCAGGCGGCGCGCCCCGGCTGGGAGATCACCCGTCCGCCGGAGGTCGAGGCCGGCCTCGAGGAAACCTGCTACTGGCAGCCGGAGACGGTGACCTGGAGCTATGCCGTGCATGTCGCGATCGTCGAGGTGGATGTCGAAACCGGCCGGGTCACGCTCGACAACTACGCCGTAGCGCATGATTGCGGCACCGTCGTCAACCCGATGCTGGTCGAGGGCCAGATCATCGGTGGTGCGGTGCAAGGGCTCGGTGGCGTGCTGTGCGAGGCAATCGCCTATGACGCGAACGGGCAATTGCTGTCGGGCTCGCTGATGGATTACGCGTTGCCGACCGCCGGCGACATCCCAGGGATCACAATCATCCACCAGCACTCGCCCTCGCCGCTCAACCCGCTCGGGGTCAAGGGCGTCGGCGAGGGCGGTGCGGTCGCTCCGCCCGCCGCCGTCGCCAACGCCGTCTGCGACGCGCTCGCCGCGTTCGGGGTCGAGGTTAACGCCACCCCAGTCAAACCCGAAGCCCTCCTCCGCGCCCTCCGCCCAACCTGATCGTCAACCAAAGTCGCTCGCATTGTCAGCGGGCCCCGGATCGAATGGGCTGGAGTAACCACCGCCGCCCCAACCGAAGACTGCAACAAGGGGTGCGCCTGCACCTACCGCTGCAATTGGAAGTGCGGCAGCCGCGTGCTATCTGAGAGTTGTCGGGAACGAATGGAGGCGACGGCAATGGCTACTGCGATATCGGGCATCGTCGTCGCCCAGGCCGTCCAGATCCTTGCCTCGATTTTGAAGGATCGGGAATTCGGCGCGGGGGCTGCTGGGAATGCCAACCGGCTGCGCGCATGGATGCATGACCGGTTAACCGGTCGCGCCTCGGAAGCGCTGCAAGATGTGGAGATACTCCCCTCAGAAGATAATCTGGCTGACCTACGCAAACAGCTTGCCCGTCAAATCGATGCGGAACCGAACCTGAGCGCGGAACTTCAGGAATTACTGCCGACTGGGGAATCGGCTGAGACCGCTCGGCTGGTTGGGCGCGCGATGGAAATCGGAAATATAAAGACCGGCGCGTTTAAATCGGAAGGCGGCTAATGGGCGTAGTCCGCGGCCTATTATGCCGTCCAACGACCGGGAAATGTGGAAAGCCATAAGCGGCCAGAAAGCGTCTTCCGCTGAAGTGAATTACCTGACATATGCAATTTATGCCTTTGAGAAATACGATTGGGTTCAGTCTTTTGAGACAAGTAATGGAACACCGCCGTCGGCTCAAGATACCGATAACTGGATAACGCAAATCACCGATCATCGAATTGCCGTGTGGCGCGACAGCGCGGTCAGGTTCTTCGATGGCGCGGCGAGAGCATATCTGGCAACCGAAATTGAGCGCCAAAGGAAAGACGCCGTAGATCAGTCAATTCTAAATGAGATTCGAAATCGAGATCAGGTAATTTTTGCCGAACTCAGAAAGGCGTCGGTCTGGTATAAGCAAATCGGGGTTGCTCTGGTCACTGCGATTTTAGCACCACTGATCATCGGAGCATTGATCGTCGCGGCCAGAGCCTACGATTTGTTTATGCCAACCTCAACTGACGTATCTAACAAACTGGAAACGCATTCGGGTGGCGGCACCCATCAACCGGGACCGCCCGCAAAAATCGACCGATAAAGGATTGCGGGCAATGGGTTGTCCCGTTCGCATGACAGGAGACGGCTGTGGTTGCGGTGATCGAAGGCAAGGAAGAAGCGGGCGGCGCCCAATACATCGAATTCACCGTCCACCGCAGCCCGGACGATCCCAACCTCGTTTTGGGAAGCTGGCGCTTTGCCCACGGCGACAGAACCATCGACCAGAGCAAGCCCGGCGCCTCGATCGTGATGGAGTTTCATTTCGCCGTCGATTGCGCCGACCAGCACGGCATCCCGTTCGTCTGGGTCAACGACCCCGAAGAACTGTTCCCGCCCTGGGAGCGCCGCTAACGCGCCAGCCGCCAACCGAAACGCCTGAAATCGGCACCCACGGGCGCGCACCGAGTTATCCGCTATTCGGCGACGTGGCCCGAGCTTGCTCAACCACTTGACCACGGCACATCGCCGGCGAAGCTGCGACAGGATGACCCCTCGGAGTTGCGCCTCACGGCCGCATGCCTATTTGCTGCACCGCAACAAGCTACGGTGCATGCATGCCACAGGAGCTCGACGCGGCCGGGAAATCGACCGGCGGCTGGCGTATCGTCGCCTCGGCCTGGTTAGTGGCGATCATTGTCGGGGCGCTGTTCGTGACCGTTCAAGCCATGGCGTCCCGGCACGCTCCTTCGCCGCCGCGCGTGGACAGCGTGGCTGGAGCCGTCATCCCCCGGCATGATCCAAGCTTCCCGGGGCCGGATGAAATCGCCGCGTCCGACTGGCTGAAGCGGGCCCAGGCCGAAGCCTACTCCGGCTGGTGAGCGACAGGACCACATCCTGGCAGTCGGCGGCCCGCGGGTGGATATTGCGTGTCTCGGGACGGAGCGGCGATGAGGCGAATTATCCCGTGGGCGGTCGTCGTCGGTTTGGCGCTGTCCGCCTGTTCGACAAGAGCGATCGATATCATCTGTCCTCCGGCGGGCCAATGTCCAAACACGCAAGCAGGGCATGGCGGCGGCTATTGACGCCCGCCTTGCCGGCGAACCGCCGGACAGGGAGCCGGTTGTACGCCACGACGGATCGTTCCCCCGGACGAGCAGTCCCGCGCCGCGCCCCGGCCACGCCATTTAAAACAAGCGTGTGCCGATGAGCCCGCGATACCCCTCTCCGCCCTTCCGGGGGCAGAGGGAGGGGCCCATTGCGCAGCAATCGGAGGTGACGTGGGTGTCCGGCGCGCGCTGTGGAATCCCCCATCTCTTGCGTGTTCCGGTCAACCGACCTTGTGCCTAGATCAGCCCGAGGTCGCGCAGGCTGACGTGGCGGTCGCGGGCGATCACGAGATGGTCGTGCAAGGTGACCCCGAGCGGGGCCGCGGCTTTTTTGATGTCCTGGGTCACGGCGATGTCGGCTTTGGATGGGGTCGGGTCGCCCGAGGGGTGGTTGTGCACCAGGATCAGCGCCGAGGCGCCGAGTTCGAGCGCGCGCTTGACGACCTCTCGGGGATAGACCGGCGTGTGGTCGACGGTGCCGCGCTGCTGGCGCTCGTGCTTGATCAAGACGTTCTTGCGGTCGAGAAACAGGATGTGAAACTCCTCGACCTTGTTGTGGGCGATTTGGGCGCTGCAATAGTCGATCAGCTTGTCCCAGGAATTGACCACCGGCTGCTCCCTCAGTTCGAAGCGCATCAGCCGCAGCGCCGCCTCGCGCACCGATTTTAGCGCGGCGATGCCGGACAGGTTGAGCCCGGCGGCGGCGAGCGCGTCGGGCTCCGCGGCGATCACTTCGCCAAACCCGCCGAGTTTCGCCAACAGCGCCTTCGCCAGCGGCTTCACGTCGCCGCGCTGGTAGGCGGCGAACAGCAGCATTTCGAGCAGTTCGTAATCGGGCAGCGTTTCGGGGCCGGCGGCCATCATCCGCTCGCGCAGCCGCTGACGGTGGCCGTAATAATGCGGCACCGCAGGTGCGGCTTCGGCAAACTCGTTCCGGCCGTGCGCCGGGGCCGCCGGGAACGGAGCCGACCCGTCGGCGCCGGCGCCGTAAATCTCTTGGCACAGCGACTTTACCCGGTCGTGGGCGGCGGCGTCGAAGACCCACAGCCGTTGCACCGGATCCCATGCCCCGCCGAGACCGCGCGCCCGGGCCGGAAAGTTGGGGTGGAACGGCGACCTGACGGCGATGCGGCCGTCCTGCTCGACAATCGAGAAAGGCACCTGACGCCCCGCTCTCAGCAGGCGATCGGCGAAATTCGCACCGGGTCGTCAATATGGCGTCAGAGCTTTGCCGAAGGCGGCGCCTCAACGTCGCCAGTCGAGGGGCCGATCGCGGCGGTGACAGGGGCGACGCTAACGGCAGAACCGAATCGGCAAGTCGAACGGTCGGCCGAGGAGTATCACCGCACCGAGGCGATGCGCGCCGTTCCACACCATCCGCCCGGCGCGGTTGGCCGTGGCGTGGACCACGACCGGATCGTCGTCGCCGCGGTCTTCCCAGGCGCCGGCCTCCATCACCGCCGCGTAACGGGCTGAGATTTCCAACAGGATCAGCTTTGCCTGCGGCGTGGAGAAATGGGATTGGAGCCAGGCCTCGGCCGTCGCCGGCCGGATCGTGCAGCGGATCAATTCGGGCATGTGCTGACGATAAAAGCGACCGCCGGTGTTCGGCAAAGGGTCAGGGTATCGGCGCCGGTAGTCGGCGAGCGCGTCAGCCGCGTCCATCATCGTCGCACCCCCGTCCGAAGCCAGCGCCTGCCGTCGGAAACTCCGCCCTTGGGGAAGAGGGCCGGCAGGATAGACGGCGAGGATACAGCAAAAGCTGTCCATGGCGCGACCGTTTGCGGGCCCGGGCGCCATCTCGGACGGCGCAACCGCGCCGGAATCGCGGCCGGCGGATCAACCATAGGCGGTAGATTTTGCCCGGTTATCACGGCTTCCGATGACATCGAACCGTCATTCCCGCGAAAGCGGGAACCCAGGGGCAAGCGACGTTCGGCTGCCCCGGACCTCCGCGTGCTCGGGGCGACGAGCTGATGGTGCGACCTGATCGAATCATGCTTCAGCACAGTTAAAGCACAGCTTTTTGCCATTCGACCGCTGCGATACCGGCGCATCGCGCCCGATGTCTATGGTCCCGATTGTTCATGGTAGTGAACGAGGATCGCAGATCATCAAGCAAGGTAGCGCCCCCGGTTACATGCCGCTGCCACCGCCGCCATCCCCACCGCCGTGCTCCGGTCTGATCCCGTTGTCGTCCCGCGAATAGGGCGCGTTCGGGGCTTGCACCGGCGCGGCGCCCGTGTGAGCGCACGCGGTCATCGTCAACAGGATAAGAAGCGCGACGGTACTCTTGCTCTGGGATCGGGCAGGTTCCCTATTCGTGGTGGGCGCCTGATGTCGGTTCATCGGACCAGCGTAGCTATATCGAGGAGATTATGACGCTCGATTTAACCGATGACGAGACCCGCGCGCTCGTCGGGCTTCTCCGACGCGCGGCCGACGAGGAACACACCCTGGCTCGGCCAGCGAAAGGCGATCCTTGCCGGGCTCGATCCACGATCGGCCCCGCCCGAGCCGTTGCCGCAGTGAAGCCCGGCCTGATGCCAACCCGGGGCGGAGGGAAGAGACGATGGGGAGGCTAACGCTGATTGCCCTCTGCTTGGCAACGCTGCTCGCCGCATGCGGCGGAAGGGGCGACGCCCTCGCCGGACCCGATCCGGGCGGCGGCTACCCGTGTCCCAACAACGCCTTTGAAGACTGCGCAAATCCCTGAACGGCCGCGGAGCACCGATGCGGCGGCCCATATCGACGCCGCTTTGCGCGGTGCTATAAGCGGGGTCGGGAGGCCGGACAGCGATAAAGGGCAATTACGCAGCAACGGCCGCCGAGCGAAAACGTAAGTCAATGATATCGCCGGGTTAGCACAGTGGCAGTGCAGCGGTTTTGTAAACCGCCGCCGGGTGGCTGCCACTATCCGGCCCCATATGCAATGCCTGGAAATGTCTCGGCTTTCAATCCTCTCCCATCGGTGCTCATCCGTTCCACGTCCCGACATGCTTCGCGCCGTTTTGAGCAAAGACAGTAGCATAGGATCAGCATCTGTTCTCGCAGAAGCCCTGCCGAAGGGAAGCTTTTCGGCAGGTGCGGCGTGGCTTCTCGGCTCGGGCCAATGTCGAACCCAATCGGCCGCGAGCTACCGTCTTTCGCGAACGGATCGTAGTTGAGGTAGCTGCGGCATACCTCCATGCATTCGTCAAAAAGCTTCGTGAACGACCCGTCATCGCTCGTTGTGGTTATTTCCTCTCCGCGCTCAAACCCGCCGTCCGGGGATCGCGTCAATAAGCGAACGGCAACCCCGTCAAGGAGGGGCCGGAAACTGAAAGTCGGGACGAGCTGGATGAACTCGCCGAACGATCCTGGACGGTGCAAAGTGATAGAGATGGCGACCCGGTAACGCACGCCTATGTTTGATGGTCCGGCCTGTCTCACCGTTGCGGTTTTGGGTCACATGAGCCAGCTGTCACACAGTGCCACAACTGTCGCATTCGCCATCTTAGGTCGGGATCGTATTATACATTCCGCATCAGCATCGGCAAAAGTCGCTAAGTTCTGCTTGTCAGACGCGCGGGTGAAGCCCACGCTTGCTTTGGAACATGCGTGGGCAACCGTTGTTTAATGATCACAGGCGAGGATGGCGCGCCCGGTTCATCCGGATAAAGACATCGAGGCCGTTGTGAGTTTCGCCGAAGCCGAGGGGTGGCGCGTCGAGATCTCGAACGGCCACGCGTGGGGGCGCCTCTACTATCCGGGCGGCCGGCCCGGAGATTGCATACTGTCCGTGTGGTCGACGCCAGCCGATCCGTTCGGCCACGCTCGGCAACTCAGGCGGCGAATCAATGCCTGCGCTCACCAATGGAGCGGTCCATGAACCACACCTTCACTCTGCAGGTGTCGGGTATCGACACGCGCGGCGCTTTCGAAGACGCGTTGTACGCTGCTGGGTGTCGCGATGCGCTGATTGCCGTAATTGGCGGAGTGCTTTATCTCGATTTCGACAGGGAAGGCCCGTCCTTTGCCCAAGCAGTAAACTCCGCGACTGATGCCGTTGAGGCCGCCGGCGGCAAGGTCGTCCGGGTTGTGCCGCCGCCGGGATAGCCGCAGGATTTGCGGCGTTTGCACGCGACCCTGCTGCTGGCCGCCGTAGAGCATCTCACAAGGTGGCGCAGGAGCGCCTTGGGCACCGACGATCACGACCATTCTGGATCTCGATTCGCACGTCACGCAGTTGATGCAGCAGCAGGCGGTGGCCCGGCTTTATGACACCTTTCGACGTGCTTCGCGCGCGGCCCCGTGACGTTGCGTTGTGTTTGGCCGCGTGCGAGCATACCTGTAATTGTTTGGCAGTGCGGCTCTTAGCAAAGATGCCAGCGGGACGACTAACTCATTGATATCGCCGGGTTAGCACAGTGGCAGTGCAGCGGTTTTGTAAACCGAAGGTCGGGGGTTCGAATCCCTCACCCGGCACCAGATCAATCGGCGGTTCAGGCCAGCCGGCCGCCGCCTTTTTTCGCCGGTCATGCGCTGATCGGCCCCACAAAAGGCGATTTTCGGTCGTAGGCTCCGGCTGGATGATTTCGTCTGATCCGGATAGGGCGGCAGCAAAGAGAGATGACGCGGTGGTCGTCCGTTTTGGGTTGCCGGGCAAAGGTCATCGCGGGCCTAATCCGCCGCCCTGCAGACGATTTCCCGACAATTCCCGGTTCGGCGCAAACAATTCCCGGTTCGGGTGTAAAAATTCCCGTTTGAAGCGCCACGGCAATTTTCCGACAAGCCGTTGATTGGATTTACTGTTTTCAGGCCAAAACAGCGCTCGGCGGAAAAATTCGCGGTTATTTCCCGGCACATCGGGAATTCGGGCGCAACGGGCGGCGCCCCCGGTCGATGTAACGGCAGGTCATTCGGCGGCGGTCTTGGCGGACTGCTCGACCGTTGTGGCCGCGGGCTCGGGCGCCATACCGAAGAGCCGCTGCTTGACGCCGTCGCGCAGCTTTTGGAACACGACATAAAGGCCGGGGATCAGGAAGATCCCAAAGACCGAGGCGGCGAGCATGCCGAAAAACACCGCGGTCGCGACCGCGTGGCGGGTGACCGCACCAGCGCCGCCCGCGATCAGCAGCGGCACGAGGCCGAGGATAAAGGCGAAGGAGGTCATCATCACAGCGCGGAACCGAGCCCTGGCACCGCTCACCGCCGCCTCGGCGACGCCCGCACCCTCACTCCGCGCCTGCATCGCGAACTCGACGATCAGGATCGCGTTCTTGGCGGCCAGTGCTATCAGCACGACGATGCCGATCTGCGCGAACACGTCGTTGGGCAATCCGGTCAACAACAACCCGCCGAACGCGCCCGCGAGCCCGACCGTGATCGAGACGATGACCGCCGCCGGCATCGCCCACGATTCGTAGAGGCCGACCAGCACCAGATAGGCGAACAGCACCGCGAGCCCCAGGATGATCGTCGTCTGGCCGCCGGCGATCTTTTCCTGGTAGGCGGTGCCGCTCCACGAATAGCCGAAGCCCGGCGGCAGCGTCGCCTGCGACACTCTCTCCATCGCGGCGAGCGCCTGGCCCGACGAATAGCCCGCCGCCGGGCGGCCCTGGATTGCCACCGCGCGCAAATTGTTGAAACGATAGATGTAACCCGGACCGAGCACGTTCTCGATCGTGGCCAGCGTGCGGATCGGCACCAGGGCGCCGTTCGTCGCGCGCACATGCACCTCGAAGATGTCGTCGGGCTGCATGCGCTCGGCCGTTTCGGCCTGCAGGACCACCTGCCAGGTGCGGCCGAATTTGTTGAAGTCGTTGACGCGATAGCCGCCGAGAGCGGCTTGCAGCGCGCTGAAGATGTCGTTGATACCGATGCCCAGCGTCGCGGCTCGCTCGCGGTCGATGTCGAGCCGGATCAGCGGGGTCGAGGCGCCATAGGTGGTAAAGACGCCGGCCAAGGCCGGATCCGCGTTCGCCGCCTGCACGATGCCGCGGGCGACCGCCGCCATCTCACTCGCCGGCGCCCCGGCAAAGGATTGCAGCTGGTAATCAAAACCGGCGCCGGTGCCGAGACCGATAATCGGCGGCAGGTTGAACGGGATCACGATCGCCGCCGGCAGTTTCAGAAAATCCGCGCGCAGCCGGTCGAGGACGCCCCACACGCTCTCGGCTTTGCCATGACGGTCCGCGAACGGCTCGAGCGCGACAAAAAACGTCGCCTTGTTCGCTTGATTGATGCCGTCGATCAGGCTGTAGCCGACGATCGTGGTGACCGCCGCCACCCCCGGTGTTGCCTGGGTGATTTTGTCGACATCGGCGGCGACAGCACCGGTGCGGTTCAGCGACGCGCCTTCGGGCAGTTGCGCCTCTATCAACAGCGCGCCTTGATCCTCCTCGGGCAAAAAACCCGCCGGGACGGCGCGGCCGAACCACCAGATCAGCGCAACCGCGACCCCGACCAGTGCAAAGGTCAACAGCACGCGCGATGCCAACCGACCGACAATGCCGATGTAGCCGCGCTGCATGCCGTCGATGCCGCCCTGCATCGCGCGGATGATCCGGCCGGGAACCCGCCCGTGGCGTAGCAACAGCGCGCACAAGGCCGGCGACAAGGTCAGCGCGTTCAGCGCCGAGATCAGCATCGACACCGACACGGCGACAGCGAATTGCTGGTACAGCTTACCGACGATGCCGGGAATGAACGCCACCGGCACGAACACCGACAGCAGCACCAAGGTGATTGCGATAATCGGCGCGGTGATCTGTGCCATCGCCGCCTTGGTCGCATCGGCCGGCGCCATTTCGGGGTGCGCGGCCATCATGTGCTCGACCGCCTCGACGACGACGATCGCGTCATCGACAACGATCCCGATTGCCAGCACCAGCGCCAACAGCGAGATCGTGTTGGCCGAAAAGCCTAGCGCCAGCATCGCGGCGAAGGTGCCGACGAGCGCCACCGGCACCGCGATGATCGGCACCAGAGTGGCGCGCAGGCTGCCGAGAAAGACAAAGACGACGATCGCGACCAGCACAAACGCCTCGAGCAGGGTCGAGATGACCTTGTGGATCGAAGCGGTGACAAAGACCGTTGTGTCGTAAGGGATTTCCCAGGTCACGTCGTCGGGGAAGCGCTCGGCCATTTGCGTCAACGCTTGGCGCACCGCCTTGCCGGTCGCCACCGCGTTCGCCCCCGGCGCCAGATAGATGCCCATCGCCGCGGCCGACTGGCTGTTGAAGGTCGAAAACACGTCGCCCGATTGCGCGCCGAGTTCGATACGGGCCACGTCGCGCAGGCGGATCAGCGAGCCGTTCGGCCGCGCCCGCACGATGATCGCACCGAACTGCTCAGGAGTTTCGAGCCGGCCTTGCGTCGTCAGCGGGATCGTCCGCTGCTGCGCCTCGATCACTGGCGCGCCGCCGATGCGGCCGACCGCAGCCTGGACATTCTGCGCCCGCACCGCGGCGATCACGTCCTGCGGCGCCAGCCCGAGGCCGGTCAGCCGGTCCATGTCGAGCCAGATGCGCATCGCGTAGTCCTGCTGACCGAAGAGGTTGGCCTGGCCGACGCCGGGTATGCGGCTGATCGTGTCGCGGATGTTGATCAGCATGTAGTTCGACAAGAACAGGCTGTCATGCGTCCCTTTGGGCGAGCGCAAGACGACGACCTGCAGGATCGCCGAGGATTTCTTGTCGACCTTGACGCCGTACTGCTGCACCTCCTGCGGGAGCCGGGGCATGGCCCGCTGCACCCGGTTCTGGACGTTGACCGTGTTGGTTTCAGGGTCAGTGCCGACCGCAAACGACACGGTCAGGTTGTAGGAGCCGTCATTGCCCGAAAACGAGCGCATGTACAGCATCCCGGTGACGCCGTTGATCTCGCTTTCGATGACCTGGGCGACCGTCTGTTCGACGACCTCGGCGTTCGCACCTTGATAGGCGGTGGTGACCGACACCTCGGGCGGCACAATGTCGGGGAACTGCGCGATCGCGATCGCCGCCAGCGAGATCAGCCCGGCGAGCGTGATCAGGACCGAGATGACGATCGCGAGCCGCGGCCGGTCGATGAAAACCGCCGAAATCATCGACGCTCCCTTTGCTTGCCGGCTCAGGCCGGCGGTGCCGCACTCGGCGCCACGGTCATGCCGGGGCGCACGCGCGCCTGGCCTTGCACGATGACCCGGTCGCCGGCGGCAAGCCCGTTCTTGACCACCGCGGTGCCGTCACGCTGCATCTCGACCTTGACCGGGCGCATGATCGCCTTGTTCTCAGCGTCGACGACAAAGACGTAGGTGCCGGCCTGGTCCTGGGCGATCGCCGATTGAGGGATGACTAGCGCCTGCACCGGTTTGCCGGCTTCGAGGACCACGCGTACGCTCATGCCGTCGGCGAGCATGCCCTGGGGATTGGGGAAGACGGCGCGCAGCGGGATCGAATCGGTGTTGGGATCGGCCTGCACGCCGAGAAAGTCGAGCTTTCCCGATTCGGTATAGGTGGATCCGTCGGCGAGGCGCAGCCGGGTGACAAAGGCTGCCAACTGGTCGGCGGGTAGTTCGCGCCTTGCCGCCAGCAACTGGCGTTGACTGACGTTGAAGACGACCTGGATCGGGTCCTCTTTGACCACCGTCGCCAGCACGCCGCTGTCGGGCCCGACAAGGTTGCCGGGCGAGTACGCCGCCTGGCCGATGCGCCCCGTGATCGGGCTCTTGATCTGGGTGTAGGACAGATCGACCTCGGCCGCCTGCTGCGCCGCCTGCGCCTGGGCGAGAGCGGCTTTTGCCTTGAGCAGCGTGGCTTCGCGCAGATCGAGTTCCGACTGCGGGATCGTTTTGGTCTTGATCAGCTCGCGCCCGCGCCGAGCCTGCAGGTCGGCGAGATCGAGCGCGGCGTTGGCGGCCGCGACCTCCGCCTTGCGCTGCGCCAGCGTCGCCTCGAACGGCGCCGGGTCGAGCGTGAACACGGTCCGATCGGTCGCAACCAGCTCGCCCTCCTTGAAGAGACGCGGCCCGAGATAGCCGGCGACGCGGGCGCGCAGATCGACCTTATCGACCGCCTTGACGCGGCCGACGAATTCGGCGGTTTCCGAGACATCGCGAAATTGCGCCGCGGCGACGAGCACGGCGGGCGGTGACGGTTGCGCCGATGCAGTGACGGCGGCTGCCCCAATCGCGAGTACGAAGAGCGCCAAGCGCAGCCGGGCGCGACGATTGAAGATTTGAGCGGGGTTCATGACGGCAGGCTCGATTCGCCTCGAATGGCCGGGCAGCGAAAATGCGGCGAGCAGAGGCTCGCTCCAACGGCCGATAGCGACCGGTCGCCGGCGAGGCCGCACCCTAATACAGAACCCTTTCGGTATGACAACGATAAGATCGGGAATAAGACGGGGGTCGCGGTTCGGCCTAACCTCGTTGACATCGCCGGGGCCCAGGCTTATCTCCGCTCACTCTGACGGGCCCAGGTGGCGGAATTGGTAGACGCGCTAGATTCAGGTTCTAGTGGGCGATAGCTCGTGGAAGTTCGAGTCTTCTCCTGGGCACCATTACTCGGCAGCGCCGGCTCGCGCTTCAGCGCCAGATGACTTATTGGCTTCACCGCGGCGACCTTCCCGAAGGCGTCGATTTCGGGACGGCGGTCGCGGTCGATACCGAGGCGATGGGATTGAACCCGCACCGCGACCGGTTGTGCGTCGTCCAGCTTTCCGCAGGGGATGGCGACGCCCATCTCGTCCAGTTCGCCCCCGGCATTTACCACGCGCCGAGGTTGCAGCGGCTGCTCGGCGATCCGGGTGTCATCAAGCTGTTTCACTTCGCGCGCTTTGATCTGGCCATGATTTACCACTATCACGGGATCATGGCACAGCCGGTCTACTGCACAAAAATCGCCTCGCGCATCGCCCGGACCTTTACCGACCGGCATGGGCTGCGCGATTTGTGCAAGGAAATCCTTAATGTCGATCTGTCAAAGCAGCAGCAAAGCTCGGATTGGGGCGCGCCGACATTGACCGAGGAGCAACAGCGGTACGCTGCCTCGGATGTGCTGCATTTGCATGCGCTGCGCAGCCGGCTCGACGCCATGCTGGCGCGCGAGGGGCGCGAATCGCTGGCCCGCGCCGCTTTCGCTTTTTTGCCGCATCGCGTGTTGCTCGATCTCGGCGGCTGGGCGGAGCAGGACATCTTCGCGCACTGATCGCGCATGGGGGGTTCACTACGCTGTCAATTCTTCGAGCCGGCGGCGACGCGGTGGCGATAAGCCGCACGGCCGCCGCAGCCGGAGCGGCTGGGCCCGCATCGGAACCGCCGCCAGTTCGCGGTGGCGAGACCGACCTCGCCGTCGCCCGGCGGGTCATACGGGCCGAGATCGGCGGTCTCGAAAGCCTCGCCGCGACCCTCGGCGGTTCGTTCGCGACCGCGGTCGATTTATGCGCAGCGGCGCGCGGACGCATCATCGTCAGCGGCGTCGGCAAGAGCGGTCACGTGGCGCACAAGATTGCCGCGACCCTGGCGTCGACCGGGACGCCAGCGCAATTTGTCCATGCCGGCGAGGCGAGCCACGGCGATCTCGGCATGATCGGCGCCGAGGATGCGATCCTGGCGCTGTCGAATTCCGGCGAAACCACCGAGTTCGCGGACATCATCGCCTATTCGCGCCGCTTTGGGATCCCGCTGATCGCAGTCACATCGGGTGCCCGGTCGACCCTCGCCGTGGCGGCGGATGCGGTTCTGCTGCTGCCGCCGGCGCCCGAGGCCTGCCCGATGGGCCTCGCCCCGACGACATCGACGACCGTCATGATGGCGCTCGGCGACGCGCTCGCCATCGCCTTGCTCGAGCGCCGCGGCTTTTCGACGGCGGACTTTCGCTTGTTCCACCCCGGCGGCATGCTTGGGCGGCGACTGCTGCGCGTTCTCGATATAATGCATGTCGGCGACGCCGTGCCGCTGGTGCCGCCCGCCGCGCGGATGTCCGAGGCGGTCCTGACGATGTCGGCCAAAAGCTTTGGTTGCGTCGGTGTGACCGACGCAGAAGGACGGCTGGTCGGGATCGTCACCGACGGGGATCTGCGCCGGCATATGGACGATTCCCTGCTTTCGCGGGCGGTGGAGGAAATCATGCATGTCTCGCCGAAGACGATCGGTTCGGCGGCGCTCGCCGCCGAAGCTCTGGGATTGATGAACCGCACCGCGATCACTTCGCTGTTTGTCGTCGACGACGGCGGAATTGCGATCGGCTTTTTACATATGCACGACTGTCTGCGTGCCGGCGTCGCGTAGGCGAGGAACCCGGGCCGGACAATGAAAGCGGTCGAGCGGCAAGCCGATTTCAGGCAAAGCCCGGTCTTGCCGGCAGCGCCGAGGGCTGCTCTTGCCGTCCGCCGGCGCCTCGGCGCGGATCGCTACAGCCGCGGCGTCGCGCTGCTGAAGCGCGTGCTGCCGGCGATCGGCGCTGCGCTGCTGCTGTTGGTCGCCATGTGGCCGCGCATCGCCCCGCTGATCGAGAGTGTGCGGCTCGCGGTTTCGGGCATCGATCTGCGCGAGGCGCGCGAGCTCAAGATGATCAACCCGCGATACGCCGGTACCGATCGACTGAACCGACCCTACGTCCTCACCGCGGCGGTCGGCCGCCAAATTCCGGACCGCAGCGATCTGATGTCGCTCGAAAAGCCGCGCGCGGTGATGATCGTGCATGGCGGCGCTAAGGTCCTATTGACCGCTGCCACCGGGATTTATCAATCGCAGCCTCAGCTGCTCGATTTGTTCGGCGACGTCACCCTCACCCACCAGAACGGCACCCGCTTCGTGACCCGGCAGGCTCACGCCAATCTCGCCAGCAACACCGCCGACGGCCACGACCCGATCGAAGGCCACGGCCCCTCGGGAGACATCTGGGGACAGGGCTTCCATGTCCTCGACAAGGGCGACACCATCATCTTCACCGGACGGTCGCACGCCATATTGAAGGGCACCAAGCCGACCAAGCCCGCAAGCCCGCCGGCTCTTCCGGCAGCAATTGTCAAGACCGCCGCGGCGGTCGCTGCTGCCGCCGCGGCGCCTGCGACGCCCGGCTCACAACCAGCGCCGGCGGCGGTCCGCGACTTGGCATCGATCAAGCCGGCCGGCGCCCGCCCTTCTGACCCTCGGCCGCGTCACATTGTCGGGCATGGCGGCAAAGCGCAGGTGGACGGCACGCGCATCGTTCGTAAGGTCGGCCATCATGTCGACTGAACGGAGCGCGGCGGCACGCGGTGCGCCGGAACCGGAGGGTCGGCGGATATGTCGGCGGGCGCTGACCCTGGCAATGCTGCTTGCCGGCGCGATGAGCCACCCGCCGCCCGCGGCGGCACAGGGTTTGAATCCGCTCGGCGCGTCCTCCGATCAGCGGCCGATCGACATTACCGCCGATACGGGTATCGAGTGGGAGCAGGACAAGCAGGTCTATATCGCGCGCGGCAACGCGGTGGCGACGCGCGGCGCGAACGAAGTGCATGCCGACACGCTGACCGCCCATTACCGTCCGAGCAAAGACAAATCCGCCCAAGGCGGCAGCGAGGTTTACCGGCTGGACGCCGACGGCCATGTCGTCATCAAGGGTCCCAACCAGACCGTTGTCGGCGACCAGGCCACCTACGATGTCGATCAGCAGATCGGCATTGTTACCGGCAAGCATCTGAAATTGACGACCCCGACCGATGTCGTCACGGCGCGCGACAGCCTCGAATGGTACGACCAGCAGCAGGTCGCCGTAGCGCGCGGCGACGCACTCGCGATCCGCGCCGACCGGCGGATCCGCGCCGACGTGCTCACCGCTCACTTTGTGAAGGACAGGAGCGCCGCGACCGCTGGCGCGCCGGGGGCAAAGCCGACCGACGGCAAGCAAGCCGCGGCCAAGCTGGCGGCCGGCAAACCGGCGGCCGACCAACCGTCCGCACCCAAGCCCGCATCGGCACCGGCTAAGCCCGGCCAGGCAGCCGGCCAAAACAAGCCCGGTGTCGGCGCGGGTTTGGCCGACAGCGGCGAAGGCAGCTCGCGGATCAGCCGCGTCGACGCCCAGGGCCATGTCGTCGTCGTAACCGCAACCGATATCGGCCGTGGAGACTATGGGGTGTATAATGCCGATACCGGGATCGTGACGTTGCTCGGCAACGTAACGATCACGCGGGGACAAGACACTGTCAGAGGCCAATACGCGGTGGTGGACCTGAACACAAATATCAGTCGCATGATCACCCTTGCCGCCAAACCGGGTGCTCCGGCGCCGCGGGTCGAAGGCCTGTTCTACCGTCAGGCCCCCGCTGGGCAAGCCGCCGCCGGGACGAACAACGCTCAAAAATCCGCCGCGAAAAAGTCCGGCGCTCAAAAACCCGGCGCGAAATCCGCCGGCCCCGGATCGCCAAAATCGTGAGGGCGATCGGTACGCGGTTCAGCTTTGGCTCGCGCGAGGCAGCCGAGCAGAGGCCGCGGCTCGTTGCTCAAAACCTCGACCTGCCGGGACGCGGCACGGCGAGGCGATCGTCGCCCGAACATGGCTTGCGCGGAACCGGTCTCGGCAAGAGTTTCAAACGGCGCCCTGTGCTGCGCGGGGTCAACGTCTCGGTCCAGCGCGGCGAGGTGGTCGGGTTGTTGGGACCGAATGGGGCCGGCAAGACCACCTGCTTTTACATCATCACCGGATTGATCGCCGCCGATACTGGCGTCGTGACGCTTGACGGCCAGGACATCACCGATCTTCCGATGTATCGCCGCGCCCGTCGTGGGATTGGCTATTTGCCCCAAGAAGCCTCGATATTCCGAGGCCTGACCGTCGAGCAGAACATCCGTGCCGTACTGGAGATCGTCGAACCTGAACCCGAAGCGCGCGAAGCGACACTAGATTCCCTGCTCGCGGAGTTTTCGATCACCCATTTGCGGCGGGCGCCGGCGATGGCGCTGTCGGGCGGCGAGCGCCGCCGCTGCGAGATCGCCCGGGCGCTGGCAACCCAGCCCCATTTCATTCTGCTCGACGAACCGCTCGCCGGTATCGATCCGATCGCGGTGTCCGACATCCGCGATCTGATCGGACACCTCAAACATCGCGGCATCGGAGTGCTGATCACCGATCATAACGTGCGTGAAACGCTTGAAATCGTCGATCGAGGTTATATATTGCACGCCGGTCAGGTGCTGATGGAAGGAGAACCCGCGGAAATCGTCGCAGATGTCGACGTAAGACGGGTTTTCCTCGGCGACCGGTTTAGCCTATAAGCCGCTCCAAGCGGAGCGTGATGTGAATAGAATGGGTTTTTCGCAGCGGCTTGAGTTACGCCAGTCGCAGGCGTTGGTAATGACGCCGCAGCTGCAGCAAGCGATCAAAATGCTGCAGCTCTCAAATCTCGAACTGAACAATTTTGTCGATGCGGAGATCCAGCAAAACCCGCTTCTCGAGCGGCGCGAGTGGACCGGCGACCAAGCGCCTCCCGCCGGCGACGCCGCAAATGGTGTCGAGCAGCCGGCGACGGCAGCCCTCCCCGAAGGTTTGGTCAACGATCTCACTCCCGATGCTACCGAGCATTGGCACGCCGCCTCGGGGGTCGAGGGGGACGGATCATTCGATCTCGCCGAAGAGCCGCAGGCGTGGCGCAGTCGCAACGGCGCCCTCGGCAGCAACGATCGCCCGGGGCTCGAACACACCGCGGCACGGCCGCGCACGCTGCGCGAGCATGTGCTCGAACAGATCGGCACCGATCTTTCGGACCAGGGCGATCAGCTGATCGCCCTGCACCTGCTCGATCTGCTCGACGAAAACGGCTATCTCGGTGGGGCGCTCGACAGCATCGCCTCGGTCCTCGGCTGCGACATGGTGCGGATCGAGGCGGTGCTGTCGCGGCTTCAGCAATTCGACCCGGTCGGCGTCTTCGCCCGCGACTTGCCCGAATGCCTTGCGCTTCAGCTGCGCGACCGCAATCGGCTCGACCCGGCCATGCAGGCGCTGCTCGACCATCTGCCGTTGCTCGCGGCACGCAACATCCCGGCGTTGATCCGGGTGTGCCATGTCGATGCCGAGGACATGGTCGAGATGATCGGCGAGATCAAATCCCTCGACCCGCGCCCCGGGTTGGCTTTCGATCCGCCGCTGGCGCAGCCGGTTGTCCCCGATATCCTGATGCGGGCCCAGCCCGACGGCGGCTGGATCATCGAGCTCAACGCCGAGACTTTGCCGCGCGTCCTCGTCAACAACAAATATCACGCGCGCATCAGCCAGGCGACGCGCAACAAGACGGAAAAGGACTACTTGACCGACCGGCTGCAGGCCGCCAACTGGCTGGTCAAGTCGCTGCATCAGCGCGCCACGACGATCCTCAAAGTCGCCGCCGAAATCGTCCGCCAGCAGGACGCGTTTTTCCGGCGCGGGGTGCAGTCATTGCGGCCGCTGATCTTGCGCGACATCGCCGAGGCGATCGGGATGCACGAGAGCACCGTCAGTCGGGTGACCAGCAACAAGCACATGGCGACGCCGCGCGGTCTTTATGAGCTGAAATATTTTTTTACCTCGTCGATCCCGGCGTCGAGCGGCGGCGATGCCCATTCGGCGGAAGCCGTGCGCCATCTGATCCGCGGCCTGATCGACAACGAGCCCGCCGGCGCCACGCTCTCGGACGAGCGCATCGTCGACTTGCTGCAGCGCGACGGCGTCGAGATCGCGCGACGCACCGTCGCCAAATATCGCGAAGCGATGCGCATCCCTTCATCGGTGCAGCGGCGCCGCGAAAAGTTGCTCGCCTTCTAAGCCTGCGCGGCCTGCCAGTGCGATCCGCCGCCGCCGGTTCTTGACGCCTCGAACGGTGATCCGTACCCTCGCCTGCTTGACCGCGTTTGGAGGTGATCCCAATTTCGCTTTTGGGATGCTTCGACGGCAGCCCATCTTCAGCGGAGAGGCACCCGCACCCATGCAGCTGACGGTCACGGGCAAGCAGGTCGATATCGGCGATACGCTGCGCGAACACGTCGATGCCAGCCTCAAGTCGATCTTGACCAAATACTTCAAGACCGCCATCGAAGCCCATGTCGTGGTGGCCAAGGAAGCTCATCTGACCCGCGCCGAGATATCCCTGCGCATCGGCCGCGGGATCGTCGTCAACGCCAGCGCCGCCGCCCTCGACGCATACGCCGCTTTTGACGCGGCCGCCGAGCGCGTCGCCAAGCAATTGCGCCGCTACAAGCGGCGGCTTCGCGACCACCACGCCAACCTGCGCGAGCCGACGGAACCGGTCGAGAGCGCGCGCGATGCGGTGCTGGCGCCGATCGCCGAGGAAGCCGGCGAAGCGCTGGCGGAGGATCCCGCCGGGGCGCCGGCGGTCATCGCCGAGATCAGCACCGAGCTGCCGCGGCTGACCGTAGGCGAGGCGGCGATGCGCATGGACCTTGCCGATGCACCGCTGCTGCTGTTCCGCAATCGCGCGCATGGAGAGCTGAACCTTGTCTACCGGAGGGCGGACGGCAATATCGGTTGGGTTGATCCGGTGCTCGATCCCGCTCGACGCGAGCATCGACGTGCGACCTCGTTTGCGGTCGGCGATGGCTGAACTCTCGCTGTTTCGCGACCACGCTTCGGTCGCGGACACCCGCCTCGCGTGCCGCCCGTCGGTTCGTGCGGAGCGGGGCTGAGGGTCACCGGAGATTGCCGGGCCAGATCATGGAGATCGCCGACCTGATCACACCGCGCAGCGTGGTTGCCCAGCTGCGCGCGGCGAGTAAAAGGCAGGCGCTGCAGGAGCTCGCCAAGCGCGCGGCGGCGATCACTGGGATGCACGAACGAACCATCTTCGACGTGCTGGCCGAGCGCGAGCGCCTCGGCTCGACCGGGATCGGGATGGGCATCGGCATCCCGCACGGCAAGCTGCCCGGCCTCGACAGGCTGTGCGGGCTGTTTGCGCGGCTCGAGCGGCCAATTCCGTTCGAGGCGATCGACGACCAGCCGGTCGATCTGATTTTCGTGCTGCTGGCGCCGGAAAATGCCGGCGCCGATCACCTCAAGGCGCTCGCCCGCGTCTCGCGGCTGCTGCGCGACCGCACCATCTGCGACAAGCTGCGCGGCACCGACAACCCCGATGCGCTCTACGCGCTGCTCACCGACATGACCGCTAGCGACGCGGCCTGAGCCAGCGTCTCAGTGGACACTCACCGGCTCCAAATCGTGTTGACGCACCGTCGCGAACGCGACATCGCGATCAGGCAGCAGCGCGATCTGGGTTCCGTCGGCGGCATGGACGGCATAACCCGAAGTACCGTCGACCACGACCTGCTTTATATAGGCGAGGTCCTGCACCCCCAGCAGCGCCAGCTCGTGCGCCGACATTTGTTTTATCCGTTCGATCCTGTCCATTTCATGTGCCTCTAGTTCTGCGAGCTTTCCACTGTCCTTCGGGGGGCGATCGACCCGCTTTTGATCTCGACGGTCCGCACCCGGCTTTCGACCTCGGGCCGGACAAGGTCTATATGCAGCAGCCCGTTGTCGAGCCACGCCCCGCTGACCTCGATCCCCTCCGCCAGCACGAAGGACCGCTGGAACTGTCGCGCGGCGATGCCGCGGTGCAGATAAACCCGCTGGGCATCGTCGATCTGCTTGCCGCGGACGACGAGCTGATTATCCTCGATGGTGATACCGAGATCCCCCATCGTAAACCCGGCGACGGCGAGGGTGATGCGCAGCGCATTTTCGCCGAGTTGCTCGATGTTGTAGGGCGGATACCCGTCGCTCGAGATCTTGCTGACGCGGTCGAGCGCCCGCTCGAAGTGATCGAAACCGAGCAGCAACGGCGAGTTGAACAGCGACAATCGCGACATTGGTTCTTCTCCTCGTCGGTGAGCAAGAAACCGCCGCCGGGCCCGTATTCGGCGCCAAGCCGCGGATCACCTATCCAACCGGCATATTTGGGGTTGAGCAAACCAACGATCAAGCAAGCGCCTCCGCGTCCGACCCGCGGTCTGTCGCACACCCACATTTGTCTCGAGCGCTTTCGCTCCAGGCAAGGCACGCCAATATGGGGGCGCGTAGACCTTTTCGCCGACGAGCGGGTGCAATGTCCCAAGCGAAGCCGAGTTGGCGCATCCTCCTGGCATTCTTCTGCGGCGCCTGTTTAGCGCTGATGCCCCCCTTAGCGGACGCGCGAGCCGGCAGCTCCTATGGCGGGCGGCCGTCGAGTTTTGGCAGCCGGGGGGTGCGCAGCTGGGACCACAATGGAGCCCAGCCGTTGGAGCGCAGCCTCGCGCCGCAGACCCCGAGCCAACCCGGCCCGGCCGCTGGGTTCCCCGCAAGCCCGTACGGCGGCGGCGCTTTTCAGCGCCACCCGTTCCTGACCGGGTTGGCGGGCGGGCTCTTTGGTTCGTGGCTGTTCGGACACGCGGCCCGAGCCGACGGGGGTGCCGGCAGTGGCTCATTCTTGGGCAGCCTGGTGTGGCTTGCGATCATCGGAGGACTCGTTTGGCTCGCGGTGAGGCGGTTCCGGTCCGGGGCCTTTTCCCGCCGGGCTCCGGCGGCGGCCCCAGGGTTCATGACGCGCTCGGCCGGGGCTGCAGCGGCACCGGTCGGCCGTTTGCGCGGTCGCGATGTGAACCTCGCCGACGCCGACCTGCAAGCATTCCAGCGATTGCACGTGGCGATCCAGGAGGCCTGGAGCGGCGGCGACCTTGCGCGGATGGGGCGGCTGATGACGCCCGAGATGCTGAGCTATTTCTCGGACGAGTTGACCCGCAACACAAGCCGAGGGCTGCGCAACCTCGTCAGCAACGTGCAGCTCGTCAACGGCGAGTTGACCGAAGCCTGGGAGCAGGGCGACCTGCAATACGCGACGGCGTTGCTGCGCTGGCGGGCGATCGATTATACGTTGCGCCTCGCGGCGCCCCCCGGCGACCGCAATTCGGTGGTCGGCGGCGACCCGCGGGTTCCGGCCGAAGTCGAGGAGCTATGGACCTTTGTCCGCCAGCGCGGCGGCGAGTGGCTGCTGTCGGCAATTCAGCAAGTCTGAGCCGTACGCGCCGCGGCTACGGCCACGCCGCCTCGGGCGGCAACGACATCAAGATCGCCTCTACATTGCCGCCGGTCTTCAGCCCAAAGCGGGTACCCCGATCATAGAGCAGGTTGAATTCGACATAGCGGCCGCGGCGCACAAGCTGATGGCGGCGCTGTTCGTCGGTCCACGGCAGCCGCATGCGCGGCCGCACGATCGCCGGATAAGCACCAAGGAACGCTTCGCCGACCCCGCGGACAAAGGCAAAATCGCGCTCCCAGTTACCGCTGTCGAGATAATCGAAAAAGATGCCGCCGGCACCGCGCGCTTCGTTGCGATGCTCAAGGAAAAAATATTCGTCGCACCATTGTTTGAACCGGACATAGCATTCCGGGTCGTAACCGTCGCAGGCGCTGCGCAAAGCGGCGTGAAACGCCGCCTCTGCCGCCGGGTCGGGATAGATCGGCGTCAGATCGGCGCCGCCGCCGAACCACGCCTTGCCGGTCACGATGTGGCGCGTGTTCAGGTGCACGGCGGGGACGAGCGGCGAGCGCAGGTGCGCGACGAGCGAAATCCCGCTCGCCCAAAAGCGCGGATCGATCGCAGCGCCGAGGATGTCTTTGCGGAACTCCGGTGAAAACTCGCCCGATACGGTTGAGATGTTGACGCCGACCTTCTCGAACACCCGGCCGCGCATGATGGCCATCGTACCGCCGCCGCCCTCCGGCCGCTGCCATGCGGTTTGCTCGAACCGGCCGGCGCCGCCTTCCTCCGGCCGCTCCGCCGCGATCTCGTCCTCGATCGCCTCGAATTGAGTGCAGATGCGGTCGCGCAACGCCGTGAACCAGGCGGCCGCCCGTTCGCAGCGCTCGGGGTCGGGTGGGAAGGCCTTGGGTTCGCTCATGGGGTCGGGACCAGCGCGGTCTGGCGCAGCGCTTCGGCGAGGGCAATCGCGCCGGCAAGCGAGACGTTGAGCGATCGGGTGGGCGGGCGCAAGGGGATCACAACTCTTGCATCGGCCGTCGCGTGCACCGCCGGCGGCGCTCCGGCGCTTTCCCGGCCGAGCAAAATCGTGTCGTCGGCCGCGAAGTCGAAACTATAGAGCGGGATCGTGCCGGCCGTCGTCATCAGCACGAGGCGGGAATGTGGGTTGCGATCGGCGAGAAAGCTGCTCCATGACCTATGCCTGACAACGCGGCAATGGGCCGCGTAATCCAGCAGCGCGCGTTTGAACCGGCGATCGTCGAGCAAGAAGCCGCACGGCTCGATCAGGTCGACGGCAACCCCGAAACACGCCGCCAGCCGTAACAGGGCCCCAGTGTTCTGCGGGATGTCGGGCTCGAACAAAGCGAGGCGCAAACAAACTCCCGGGTTTTCAGCTACCTCACGGCAGGTTATACAAAGCCGCCGACCCGTCGATCTCCGGCGCAATTCTGCGGCAGTCTGTCGCATAGTTCGGCTTCTTCAACAGTATAGCTTCGCCCGACAGTCGCCGTCGGCGGACGAGTTTTGGGGTGCAGAGGGACTTGAATGGCCGATCTGGCGCACGCGAACACTAGTCACGCGCATACCGGCGAAACCCGACGCGACGATCGTGGGCCCTATGGCGGCTGGTTCCGCCCGTGTCACGGCTCGTCCTCGCGCCAGATTCGCCAGGGTGCGACGCGGTTGAACCTGGCCGTGCCGGCCTACGACTCTACCGGCAACACGACAATCAAGATCGGCTAGGAGAGCACCATGGCCGACGATCGCCCCGGCGCCGGCAGCCGGATAATCCGCTGGATCGACCATCGGTTGCCGTTCATGGCAGCCATGGAGCACGAACTCTACGAATATCCGACCCCGCGCAACCTGACCTATTGGTGGAATTTCGGCTCGCTCGCCGGGATCATGCTGGTGATCCTGATCGTCACCGGCATCTTTCTCGCGATGCAATACACGCCAAGCGCGCTGCTCGCCTTCGACTCGGTCGAGCGCATCATGCGCGACGTCAATTACGGGTGGCTGATCCGCTACGCGCACGCCAACGGCGCGTCGATGTTTTTCGCGATCGTCTATATCCACATCTTCCGCGGGCTCTATTACGGCTCGTACAAGGCGCCGCGCGAATTGTTGTGGATCCTCGGCGTGATCATTCTGATCCTGATGATCGCCACCGCCTTTATGGGGTACGTGCTGCCCTGGGGCCAGATGAGCTATTGGGCCGCGACCGTCATCACCAGTCTGTTTTCGGCGATCCCGCTGGTCGGCAACGGTATCGTCACTTTCCTGTGGGGTGGGTTCAACGTCGGGGACCCGACCTTGCACCGGTTTTACGCGCTGCACTATCTCTTGCCCTTTGTGATCCTGTTTGTCGTGCTGTTGCATCTGGTGGCGCTGCACCGCTTCGGCTCCAACAATCCGTTGGGCATCGATATGAAGGGGCCGCAGGATTCGATCCCGTTCCATCCGTATTACACGGTTAAGGATCTCTTCGGGTTGTGCGTGTTTCTGCTGATCTATGCCTTTTTCATCTTTTACGCGCCAGATTTTCTCGGAAATCCGGACAATTACATTCCGGCAAACCCGATGCAGACGCCGAACCATATCGTCCCGGAATGGTATCTGCTGCCCTATTACGCGATCTTGCGCTCGATCACGTTTACGCTCTTCGGCATCCCGGCCAAACTTCTCGGCGTCATATGTTCGTTCGGGTCGCTGTTCATGCTGTTCATCGTGCCGTGGCTCGACACCTCGCCGGTGCGCAGCTCGCGGTTTCGGCCAATCTACAAATGGGTGTTTTGGCTGCTCGTCATCGACGTGTTCGCGCTTGGGTGGGTTGGTTTCAACCCGCCGCAGGGCATCGTCGTGACCGTCGGCCAGATCGCGACGCTGTATTACTATGTCCACTTCCTGATCCTGTTGCCGGTCCTCGGCAAGATCGAACGGCCGCGCCCGTTGCCGACCAGCATCGCCGCGGCGGTCTTGGGTGGCGGCACAAGACTTACCAGCCCCGCCGTGCCGATGGGAAAGCCCTGACATGATGCGAACCTCGATGTCGAGGATCACGGTGGCAGCGGCAGCACTCATTGGCTTGCTGTTGCTGGCCCCGGCGCGCGGCGAAGCCCAGGAGACGCCGGCGCTGCCGCATCAGCAATGGTCGTTCGATGGCGTCTTCGGCACCTACGACAAAGCGGCAATGCAGCGCGGCTTCCAGATCTACAAGCAGATCTGCTCAGCCTGCCATCCGGTGAACCACCTCTACTTTCGCGACCTGGAGGCGCTCGGCTACACCCCGGACCAGGTCAAGGCGATCGCCGCCAGCGATCAGGTCACCGACGGCCCGAACGACCAGGGCCAGATGTATCAGCGCCCCGGCCGCTCGTCCGACCCGATCCCCGGCCCGTTTCCCAACGACCAGGCGGCGCGCGCGGCAAACGGCGGGGCCCTGCCGCCAGACTTGTCGATGATCGTCAAGGCGCGCGAAGGCGGCCCCGATTACGTCTATGCGCTGATGAACGGCTTCAAACCGCCGCCTGCGGGATTTTCCGTGCCGTCAGGCAAATACTACAATGAATATTTTCCCGGGCATCTGATAGCGATGCCGCCGCCGCTCAGCGACGGCGCCGTGACCTATGCCGACGGCACCAAGGCGACGGTGCAGCAGATGGCGCACGATGTCGCGACCTTCCTGAACTGGGCGTCCGAGCCCAATCTCGATACGCGCCACCGCGTCGGGGTTCGGGTATTCTTGTTCCTGATCGTCGGCGTCGGCATCTTTTACGCCGCCAAGCGCAAGATCTGGTCGGCGGTCCACTGAGACTCGGATGAGCCCTCCTGTCATCGGCATCATCGGCGGCAGCGGTCTCTACGAGATCGACGGGTTGACCGACGTGGCCTGGCGGCAGGTCGAAAGCCCGTTCGGGCCGACCTCGGACGAATTCTGTTTTGGCATCCTCGGCGGCCAGCAGGTCGTGTTCGTGCCGCGGCACGGGCGCGGGCATGTCTTGCCGCCCTCGGAGATCAATTTCCGCGCCAATATCGACGCGCTGAAGCGCTGCGGCGTTACCGACATCGTCTCGCTGTCAGCGGTCGGCAGCCTGCGCGAGGAGCTGATGCCCGGCGATTTTGTCATCGTCGATCAGTTTATCGACCGCACCTTTGCCCGTTCGAAGAGCTTTTTCGGCGCCGGCTGCGTCGCTCATGTGTCGATGGCGCATCCAGTCTGTGGGCGGATCGGCGACGCGCTGAGCGACGCCGCGGCAGAGCTTAGCCTCCCGGTGAAACGCGGCGGCGCCTATCTCGTTATGGAGGGGCCGCAATTTTCGACCCTCGCGGAAAGCCGGCTCTACCGCTCGTGGGGTTGCGACGTGATCGGGATGACCAACATGCCCGAAGCCAAGCTCGCCCGCGAGGCCGAGATCTGCTACGCCACCGTCGCCATGGTCACCGACTATGATTGCTGGCATCCGGGTCACGATGCAGTCACGGTCGACATAATCGTTGGCGTCCTTGCGGCCAATGCGGCGAAGGCGCGGGCGCTCGTCCGTGCGGCCGTGCCATTGCTCTCTGCCCATACCGGGCCATGCCGGCAAGGCTGCCAGCGAGCGCTCGACAGCGCCCTGATCACTGCCGCCGAAAAACGCGATCCGGCGGTTCTCGCCCGCCTCGCCGCGGTGGCGGGACGGGCCCTGCGAGGCCCAGCGTGAAGGTAAACGGCCGGTCGATGCGGACGATCTGGCTCGCCGGCGGCGAGCGGGCGGTCGAGATCATCGACCAGACGCGCTTGCCGCACGAATTGGCAATCGTCAGACTAAGCACGCTCGATCACGCGGCCACCGCGATCCGCACGATGCAGGTGCGCGGTGCCCCGTTGATCGGTGTCGCCGCAGCCTATGGCGTGGCGCTGGCAATGGGCGAAGACGCTTCTGATTTCGGGCTCGACCATGCCCTCGCGACGCTCGCCGCTACCCGGCCAACCGCGGTCAATTTGCGCTGGGCGCTCGCCGAAATGGACGCCGCTTTGCGTTGTCTGGCGCCGCCGCGCCGCTTCGCGGCGGCCCGCGAACGAGCCGGTTCGATCGCCGAGGCGGATGTCGCGAGCAGCCGCGCGATCGGCGAATACGGCGCGCCGCTGATCGCGGCGGCTTGGCGTGCTAAAGAGGGGAGCCGGCCGGTCGAGGTGCTGACCCATTGCAACGCCGGCTGGCTTGCGGCCGTCGATTGGGGCACCGCGTTGGCGCCGATCTATCGCGCTCATGGCGACGGCGTTCCAATACATGTCTGGGTCGACGAAACCCGGCCGCGCAACCAGGGCGCCGGGCTGACCGCGTGGGAGCTGGGTCAGCACGGCGTCGCGCACACCGTCATCGTCGACAATGCCGGCGGCCATCTGATGCGTCAGGGGCTGGTCGACCTCTGCATCGTCGGCAGCGACCGAACGACCGCCGGCGGCGATGTCGCCAACAAGATCGGGACGTATCTGAAGGCGTTGGCGGCGCGCGACAACGACGTGCCGTTTTATGCGGCGCTGCCGTCATCGACGATCGACTGGGACATCGAGGACGGCGCGGCAATCCCGATCGAGCGCCGCGACAGCCGCGAGGTCACCCATGTCGAGGGCTGGACCGATGCCGGGGAGCGGGTTGCGGTGCGCATCACCCCAGTGGACAGCCCCGCCGAAAACTACGCCTTTGATGTAACCCCGGCTCGCCTCGTCACCGCGCTGATCACCGAGCGGGGGGTTTGCGCGGCGTCGCGCGCCGGATTGCTCGAACTGTTTCCGGAGCATTGCTGAACGAGGCAGCGCAATTCAGGGGCCGCGCAATTCAGGGAGAGCGGCGATGGACGCCATAGCCGGCATCGACCACGTCATCGTCGGCGTCCGCGATCTCGAAGCCGCCCGCGAGACGTGGCGCCGGCTCGGTTTTACCCTGTCGCCGCGCGGCCGCCATATCGATCAGCCGACCGGTAATTACTGCGTCATGTTTCCGTCCGATTACATCGAGCTTCTGGGCGTCGTCGATCCCGGCGACTCCACACACCGTCTCGGCAATTTTTTGGCTTGGCGCGAGGGGCTGATGGGCCTCGCCTTTGCCCCTGTCGGTAGCGCCGATGACGCCCGCGCGGCGCTGTTGCGCAAAGGGTTGCATCCGGCCGAACCGCGCCCCCTCGCCCGCCAGATCGAACTCTCGGAGGGAACCGTTCTGCCCCGCTTTAACCTGGTCTCGCTGCCGTCCGAGGAAACCCCGGGCCTCGACTCTTTCTTGTGCGGCCACCTCACTCCGGAACTGATGCGGCGGCCGGAGTGGCTGGCGCATCCGAACGGCGTCACCGGGCTGAAGGCGGTGCACATTCTGGTCGAAAGCACGGCACCGCTTATCGCGGCCTATGACCGCCTGTTCGGGATCGTGCAGGTGACGACGACCGACGCTGTTGCCTCGGTCCATGTCGGCCGCCACCGCCTCGTGTTCAGTACGCCG
>Ga0210386_10000502_pt1 | contig 35918 bp, 38 predicted proteins | sample IncBWH32OmetaG_FD_160091 | JGI IMG/M metagenome (GOLD analysis project Ga0210386, IMG submission 160091) | Forest soil microbial communities from Barre Woods Harvard Forest LTER site, Petersham, Massachusetts, United States - Inc-BW-H-32-O ...
ATGATATTATACTTTGGGGCGGAATTCACCAAGGTATATGCCCGTAAACACGGCGAAAAAATAATACCAAACGAATACTCTGTTCAAACGCAGAACGTTAGGAATCTTGAAGAATAAGGTCTGCCTTGCAGATAGTTTCCATCTTCCATGTTAATACGTGAATTGTATAACTCTTACTATTAGTTGTGTAATAGATACCTATGGTAGTAGAGGCACCTTTGCCACGTGAAAATTAATTCACCAAATACAAAAAACAACATGAAAAGTAAATTCATACGCATACTCGCAACAGCAGCAGCCCTTATATCGTTTCCGGGTTTAAACTTCGGACAAGCACCGGTAATGGGTACTGCCAATAATTTTGTTTTCTTCACTACAATAGGAGCCGTAACCAACTCCGGCCTTTCTCATGTAACCGGTAACGTTGGTACTAATAGTGCCACCAGTACAGGTTTTGGTAATGTGAACGGCGTAATGGATGATAATAATCCGGCAAGTGTATTATGTGCTGCAGATCTGCAAACAGCCTACTATTCCCTTGACACTTCGAAGGCGACTTTTGCTTTTGCGGCATCACCGATTGGAAATGGTGATACTATTCTGGCTGGTGTTGATTCAATAGTTGGGCCCAATATAACATTGGCTTCAACGCTTTACTTAAATGCGAAAGGGAACGCAAATGCCGTATTTATCATTAAGATAGATGGAAACTTTGCAACAAATATTTCTTCCAGGGTTATGCTGCTTAACGGCGCATTAGCCTGTAATGTATTCTGGCTTGTAAAAGGTACAGTAGGCTTAAGTGGAAACGTAATAAGAGGTAGTATTCTTTCGAATGCCGCTATTAGCGTAAATGTAGGCGATACACTCGAAGGAAGAGCCCTTACAATAAATGGAGCTATAACTATTACAGCAGGTACCGGAGTATTGGCTTACACACCTTTAGGTTGTAGTAGTCCTATTTTAACCGGGCCGAAAGCGCCTAATCTTGCTTCGGCTTCTTGTTATACAATATTTGCCGGTATCGGAGCACTTTCAAATACTCCCATATCGCATTCAATTGGCGATGTTGGTAATAATGGTGGAGGTGCAATTACCGGCTGGACCCCGGCTGATGTAACAGGTACACTCCACCTTGTTCCCGATGCTTCCACTATTCAATGCGATAGTGATGTTAACCGTGCATATAGATACCTTGATTCATTACCTTATGATATTGAGTTGTTATATCCTGCTCAATTTGGAAACAACCTTGTTCTTACACCACATACATATATTATGAAAGCGGCTGCAATATTTACTGACACGCTTTACCTTGACGCACAAGGCGATGTAAATGGTGTTTTTGTTATTCAAATTGAAGGCGGTGGCCTTACAACAAGTACTTACGCGAACGTTAAATTAATTAATGGTGCCCAGTCTAAAAATGTGTATTGGATGATCCAGGGTGCTGTTAACATAAATAATTTCTCTGTCTTCAGGGGTACAATAATTGTTTCGGCAGGAGCATTTAACTTAGTAAATACATCTATTACACTTGATGGCAGAGCGCTTACCATAGACGGTGCAATAACAACACAGGGATTGACCGCCATAATGCCTCCCGGTTGTTCTTCAGGCTCTCCATTAATTATTACTCAACCTATAAATGACACAGTTTGTTCAGGTAGCTCAGCTAGTTTCTGGGTTTCTGCAACAGGAACAGGTCTTACTTATCAATGGAGAAAGGGTAATGTAAATTTGATTAATGGCGGAAATATTTCAGGCGCAAAATCTGATTCGCTTGTTATAAACCCTGCAAAAATTGCTGATACATCATCTTTTTACAACGTAATTGTAAGCGGTTCTTCTGCTCCGAGTGATACTTCAATATATGTAAAACTTGTAGTTAATACTCTACCCATTGCCAATGCAGGCGCTGATAAAGGAATTTGTAGTGGCGATAGCGCTATTATAGGTTCCTTAGCAATTTTGGGAGTAACATATAATTGGGCACCAATAACCGGATTAAGTTCAAATACTTTAGCTCAGCCAGAGGCAAAGCCAATATTGACAACGACTTATACTTTAACCGTAACCAATGCTGCAAAAGGTTGTAACAATACTGATACAGTTATTGTAACAGTGAACCCTAAACCAATTGCTAATGCAGGTACTGCAAAAAGTGTTTGTAAAAAGGACAGTGTTGCAATTGGCGCGCCTTCATTGTTGGGAGTAACTTACAGTTGGTTACCAGTTGCCGGTTTAAGTTCGGCTATTTCATCACACCCCAATGCAAGCCCTGCTATTAATACGGTATATACCTTAACCGCAAGTAATGGTGGATGTAGTAATACAGACACGGTAACAGTTCAGATCAAGCCTTTGCCAATTGCAAATGCAGGCCCTGACGTTAGTATTTGCCTCGGTGATGGTGATACTATTGGAACTCCTGCTATTGTGGGAAATACCTATAGCTGGTCACCTGCGCTAGGGTTAAACGCAAGCTCATTAGCACAACCTAATGCAAGCCCGGCAATAACTACTACATATACCTTAACCGTATCTGGAATAGCATCTACTTGTAATAGCACAGATACTGTTATTGTAAAAGTGGTTCCTCAGCCTATTGCTAATACAGGTCTTGATAAAAGTATCTGTAAAGGTGACAGTACAACTATCGGTGGTTTAGCAGTTGCAGGTGTAAGTTATGATTGGTTGCCTATAACAGGGTTAAATTCAAGTTCATCATCTGAACCTGATGCAAGCCCTGCTGCAACCACAACATATACGCTTACAGCTTCAAACGGAGTATGTAGTAATAAAAACACAGTTTCGGTAACAGTAAATAACATGCCAGTTGCCAATGCAGGCCCTGATAAAAAGATTTGTACGGGCACTAATGCAACAATTGGTACACCGGCGATTTTAGGTGATAAGTATACCTGGACACCTTCATTAGGATTAAGTTCAGATACTATTGCACAACCTACTGCAGGCCCGGTTACTACAAGTACGTATACACTTAATGTGACAAACGGTGGTTGTTCAAATTCAGATTCAGTAATTGTAACAGTTAATCCATTGCCTGCTGCAGATGCCGGAAACAATCAGTTCTTGTGTGGCGGCGGAAGTGTTCAACTAGGAGGCCCTGCAGTTGCTGGAGATACCTACTTATGGACACCTGCTTTTGGTTTAAACTCAACTACAGTAGCTCAGCCGATGGCAAGCTCTGAAGTAACTACCTTATATACAGTGAATGAAACTGATACAACAACAGGTTGTTTTAATTCAAACCAGGTTACTGTAACAGTTAATCCGGCTGAATTCTATAATGGTATCTCTCCGAATGGTGATGGCATAAATGACTGGTGGAACATACCAATGCTTAATTGTTATCCTACCAATACGGTGTTAATTATCAACCGTTGGGGCAGCGAAATATGGAGTGGTACTAATTATGATAACGAAACCGTAAAATGGACAGGACAGGATATGAATGGAATTAATTTGCCTGATGGAACCTACTACTACATAATTAAATATAACAATACTGAAAAACGCGGATGGGTATTTATCAAGAGATAGTACTACCAACATAACATTAATTAATACTTACCAATAAACAAGAATCATGAAAAACAAAATAATAACAACGCTAATAGGGATGCTTGCTGCAGTGGGCGCATTTGCCCAGCAAGATGCTTCCTTTTCACAATACTTTTTCAACCCGCTTTACATAAACCCCGCTTACGCCGGTAGCCGTGGAATATTTTCAGGCACTATGGTTTACCGCACCCAATGGGTAGGAATGGAAGGCGCACCGGTTACAGAGTCAGTTGGAATGCATGGTATGATACCTGGCAGCAATATTGGACTGGGACTGCAATTTTATAGTGATAATGTTGGCCCTTTAAGCACTACCGATGTGTCAGCAATATTTGCTTACCACCTTCACCTTAGTGACGCGACCACTCTTGCTTTTGGTATAGAAGGTTGCATGGATAATGTGAGTGTTTCATTCGGCAAAATATCTGTTGAAAATACAGCAGATCCATCGTTCAACAATAATTCATCTTCTGCCTGGGTTCCCGATGCTAATGCAGGGCTTTACCTCTACAAAGATCGTTTCTTCGCAGGTTTCTCTGTAAGGCACTTAATGCAACCAAATTTCGGATTACAGAATTATAATGGCGCCGGTGATGCAATATTTTTCAGAACCTATTACCTGACTACAGGAGTTGTTGTTCCTTTAAGTGATAATATAGGTATAAGACCTTCAATACTTGCTAAGTATGTACAAGGCGCACCTGTTGATATTGATTTAGATGCTTCACTTATATTTTGTGATAAATTTTATATCGGAGCGGGTATAAGAACAGATAAGAGGATAGCCATAAACGGAATGGATAATGCCTTGGTTTTGAGTATTGAGTATGATGTTGCTAACCGTATCCGATTTGGATATTCTTACGACTTCTACCTGAGCCAAACAGGAAACTATACAAACGGAACCCATGAAATCATGCTTGGATGGGACTTATATAGTAACAAGACCAAGATGACAAGCCCTAAATATTTTTAATAATCAACAATACGAAACATGAAAAAGATACTTATCGTAACAATTGCAGCATTAATATCTGTAGTTGGTAATGCCCAAACAAAAAAAGCTGATAAGCTTTTTACAAACTGGGAATATTTTAAAGCGGCACAATGCTATGAAAAAGCGGCAGTGAAGAACCCTACCCAGATTGTGTATTACAAATTGGGACAGTGTTATCAGAAAATGCATCGATATAAAGAAGCTGTAACAGCTTACGATAAAGTGAATGCTATGGGGCATGATACTTGTAGATCATTCTACCTTAATTACGGATTAATACTTAAAACAAATGAAAGGTATGTTGATGCAAAAATTGCTTTTAAAACATATTCCGACATGGCTCCATCGGACCCAAGAGGTTCATTTTATGCAAGTTCTTGTGATACAGTGATGGCTGACCAGAAGTTTGACTTGCCTATTACTATAACTTCAGTTTCATCACTTAACTCAAATGTATCTGACATGTGCCCGATACTTTATAAAGATGGTATTGTTTTCATTTCATCGCGTAAAGCAGATAACGGATCTAAAGTATATAGCTGGGATGGTGAATATTTCTTACATGTCTTCTATTCTAAAAAGGAAAAGACAGACACCAGTTTTCCAAAAACTGCACCACTTGAAAGCAATCTGATAAATAAAAAGTACCTGACCGGTCCGGTTTGCTTCTCAAAGAACTTCGACACTATTTATTTTAACAGTGTTGAAAAGGAATTAAAAGGGAAGGAAAAGAAAACATTGAAGATTGAAAGGAACAAGATATATTCTGCAATAAAGAAGAATGGTGAATGGACCGATCTTAAACCATTTCAATACAATAACGATACATTTTCAATTGCTACACCCTATTTGGCAATGAATGGCTCAAGAATTTATTTCTCATCAGACATGCCGGGTGGTTACGGTGGAGCTGATATTTACTATTGCGATAAAATGGCTAATGGTTGGGGTAAACCTGTAAATATGGGCCCTAATATCAACACTTTCGGTAATGAGAAATTTCCTACCATGGATTCTGCCGGAGATTTCTATTTCTCCTCTGATGGTTATATGGGTTTTGGAGGAATGGATATATGTGTAGCTAAAAACAACAATGGCACCTTTAATAAAGCAGGGGTTTTAAAAGCGCCTTTTAATTCAGCCGGCGATGATTACGGTATTACTTTCGTTAAAAACGAACGTATAGGTTATTTTTCTTCTAACCGCAAAGGTGGAAAGGGTGATGAGGATATTTATTATTTCAATCTTGATAAAGATAGTCTACCTTGTCATATCAGTGCATCTGCATATGTTATAGACTACAAATGCGTACCAAAACCTAAACCGATTGTAGTTGTAGACTCTGTTATTAAAGTAGCAATTGACCCTATAAAGACCAAGACTAAACCAATAGCAATAGCTAAGAAGGGAATTATGAGCATACATTTCGATCTGGACCAAGCTACTATTCGCCCTGAGGCAGCAACAAGGCTTGATAGCATTGCTAAAGTAATGCAGCAGAATCCGAACTTAATCCTTAATGTGAATGGTTACTGCGATTGGAGAGGAACTACTGTTTACAATCAGGTTTTGTCAGAAAAGCGTTCAGATGCTACTGTTGATTATTTAGCATCTAAAGGTATTGACAAGAAAAGGATGTTAGCTAAAGGCTATGGTAAAACCAAGTTTTTGAACATGTGTACTGAAGGAGTAGAATGTACCGATATGGAACAGGAAAAGAATAGAAGGGCAGAAATGTCCTTTTCTAATTCAAAAACACCAGCCGTTACATCAACTAAGTAAAAGATTTTTAAAGGAACATTATAATAATATACAAGTGATGGAGACTAAAAAAGAAAAATCAGCCAAAGCAACGAATAGCGGAGTTGCCATAAACATAGCAGATGCACAGAAACAATCGTCGGAATATGCCCGTAGTTTAATTGAAGCCAGTCTTGACCCTCTAGTAACTATAAGTACCGAAGGAAAGATCACGGATATGAATGAAGCAACCGTAAATATTACCGGTATTGAGAGAGAAAAACTAATTGGGTCTGATTTCTTTGACTATTTCACCGAGCCTCAGAAAGCGCGTGAAGTATACCAGGAAGTATTTGCAAAGGGTTCAGTGGCCGATTCACCACTTACGCTGCGTCATAAAAATGGAAAGCTTACCGACGTTCTATTTAATGGGTCGGTATATAAAGATGATAAGGGAAATGTGCTTGGTGTAGTTATTGTCGCCCGGGATGTTACTGCACAAAAGTTACTCTCGAGGTATTCACTTAGTCTTATTGAAGCCAGTCTTGATCCTTTGGTTACAATAAGCACAGAGGGAAAGATAACAGATATGAATGAGGCTACAGTAAATATTACCGGTATAGAGAGAGACAAGCTTATCGGTTCCGATTTCTTTGATTATTTCACCGAGCCGCAAAAGGCCCGTGAAGTATACCAGGAGGTATTTGCAAAAGGTTCAGTAGCCGATTCACCGCTTACACTCCGTCATAAGAATGGAAAACTTACCGATGTATTATTTAACGGGTCAGTATATAAAGATGATAGGGGTAATGTACTCGGAGTTGTTATTGTTGCCAGAGATGTTACAGCACAGAAATTGTTATCAAGATACTCATTGAGTCTTATTGAAGCCAGCCTTGACCCATTGGTAACTATCAGTACCGAAGGAAAGATAACAGACATGAATGAAGCTACGGTAAATATTACCGGAATAGAGCGAGACAAGCTTATTGGATCAGATTTTTTCGATTATTTCACTGAGCCGCAAAAAGCGCGTGAAGTATACCAGGAAGTATTTGCAAAAGGTTTTGTTATTGACTCACCACTTAAACTGCGCCATAAAAATGGAAAGCTTACCGATGTATTATTTAACGGATCAGTATATAAGGACGATAGAGGAAATGTACTTGGTGTTGTAATTGTAGCAAGGGATATAACGGCCCAAAAACAACTTGCTGAAAGAGAAATTGCAGGACGTGAAAAGGAATTAATGAGAATAGAAGAATTGGAAAGATTCAGAAAATTAACAGTAGGCCGTGAGCTTAAAATGATTGAATTGAAGAAGGAAATTGAAGAACTAAAGAGCAAAAACTAATTGAGATAAGTATATACCAATTATATAGATAAAGAAAAATGCCAACTACGTCTTCACAAAAAGATAATATTTATAATCACCCGATTGAGGTCAGGAAATTTCTTGCTCACAATGAAGAGTTGGTCTCTGAGGAAAAAATAGACCTTCAGAATACTGAGAAGGCATTGCTGAACATATTGGACGACTACTCAGAGGAAAAGATCCATTCGGAGGATAGCCAGAGGGCCTTGCTCAATATATTGGACGATTATAGTGAAGAAAAAATTAACCTTGAGAATACACAGCGAGCTGTTCTTAATATTCTTGAGGACTATAGCGAGGCAAAGGAAAAGGCCGAGGAATCTACCAAATTAAAAGAAGCTTTCCTGGCGAATATGAGCCATGAGATACGTACACCTATGAATGCCATAATTGGTTTTTCAGATATACTATCGAAAGGAAAACTAGAAGAGAAAGAGAAGGAATATATACGGATAATTAAATCTGCCGGAGAAAATCTTTTAACCATTATTAATGACATACTTGATATATCAAAGATTGAAGCAGGTATGATGACCTTTGAAGAGCATACTTTCAGCGTAAAGGATATATTCAAGTCGTTGAATGTTATGTTAATGGGAAAAGCTAAGGAAAAGACCTTAGAGTTATTATTTATTTGTGATGAAGATGTTCCGGATAGCCTGCTTGGAGATCCTACACGTTTAACCCAAATCATAATCAACCTGGCTGGTAATGCAATTAAGTTTACTCAAAAGGGAGAAATAATTGTTCGGGCAAAGGTGATTAAAAAGGAAAATGAAGAGACGTTACTGGAGTTTTCTGTAAAGGATACCGGCATCGGTATACCAGCCGATAAGATTCAGCATATTTTTGAACGATTCAGGCAAGCTGAATCACATACAACCCGAAAATATGGAGGCACCGGGCTCGGATTAAGCATAGCAAAGCAATTGGTTGAACTTCAGGGTGGGAAATTATCGGTTACAAGTGAGTTTAAATCAGGCTCCATGTTTGTTTTTAATATACCATATAAGAAATCGGTCGAGGTACTTCATGAAACTGAAGATACAGGTGAGAAATTCAATATGGACCAGCTTCGTAAATTGAATATTTTGCTAGTAGAGGATAATCAATTGAACGTGAAGTTGATATTGAGCCTTTTCTCTGAGTACGGTCTTGTATTGCAAGTGGCTGAAAATGGAAGTATAGGCATTGAAAAACTAAGAGAGAATAAATTTGATATTGTGTTGATGGATATGGAAATGCCTGTAATGAATGGCTATGAAGCTGCAACCATTATCCGGAATGAAATGAAGAATGCGATACCAATTATTGCCATGACGGCTCATGCAATGTCAGGCGAAAAAGAAAGGTGCTTAAGCCTGGGGATGAATGATTACATATCAAAGCCCATTAATGCCAACCTGCTTTTTGAAAAAATATACGATTTAACACTTAACACTTGAAAAAATGATAACAGACCGATCGGGCAAAGTAATTGAAAATGTATGCGACCTAAAGTATCTCACTGAAATGATGGGGGGTAAGAAACACTTGATAAAAGGGATAATGGACTCTTTTCTGGTTCAAATTCCTGAGGAATTGAAAGCTATTAATGATGCAATACTGCAGGTAAACTATAGTGTTATCAAGAATTTCACGCACACAATGAAATCTTCAGTTTCTATACTGGGTGTTTCCATGCTTATTCCTGTTTTAAAAGAGATGGAAGAGTTGGCAGCCTCAGCTATGAATATTGAAAAAATAAAAGAACTAAACCAGGAACTTACCTTAATATGCCACTTGGCAATAGAAGAAGTACTAAGAGATAAAGAGAAATTCATTTAAAAATTATAAAAGGAAATTATGGATAAAAAAAATAAAGTCGGCATTTTTATTGTAGATGACAATAAAGTATTTTCCCTTGCCCTTAAATCTGAGATAGAAGTTGCTTTCAAAGATGTGTGTAGAATTGAGGTGCAAGCATTTGAAACAGGTGAAGCCTGTATGAAAAAATTTAAAGAAGAAAAACCACAGATAGCTATTCTTGACTACCATTTAAACAGTAAGAACGTCAATGCTGCTGATGGGATACAGGTGTTGGATATGATAAAAAAAGCCAATAAAGACACTAATGTAATTATACTTACGAGCGATGATAATATTGATATTGCCTTAAAGTCTTTTCACCACGCGGCATCTGACTATGTTGTTAAAACAGAAACCAAATTCAAGAAAATAAATTATTCTTTGTTTAACCTCATTAAGGTGAGCGAAGCAAGGGATGAGGCAAAAACATATAAAAGTGTAAGCCTTGTTTTATCTGTTCTTATTGCCTTAGTTATTGGAGCAGTAATTGCAATTACTATAATTAAACCTTCCCTCCTTAAATAATTAAATTCAATAAACTGTGAGTAAGCTGCAACAAATAAATATTTTTATTATAGATGACAACCGGGTCTTTTCGCTGGCCTTGAAAGCGAACATAGAAGTGACATTTGAAAAAATGAATATAAAAATTCATTTGTTTGAAATTGGTGAAAAATGTAAAACGATGTTTAAATTAGTACTGCCCGAACTAGTTATTCTTGATTATAATCTGAATAGTGATTATCCAAGTGCTTCAAACGGTATAAAGGTATTGGAGTGGATAAAAAAGGAAAATCAGGACACCAGTGTTATAATGCTAACAAGTGAGGATAATGTGGATCTTGCAGTAAAATCGTTTTTATACGGGGCATCTGATTATGTTGTTAAAACACCAACCCAATTCAATAAAATTAATTATTCCCTTAGAAATATTTTTAAAATAATGGAGTCAAGGAGTGATGTCAGGAAATACAAAAGGCATCGTATAGCATTATTTGTATGCATTGCATTACTTGTAGGGGGAATTATTACTTTGCAAATTCTTAGTTTTTCACTTAATAAGTAAGTCAACCTAAATCTGAATTATAAGAACAAAGTCGTGAATTCAAAAAAACAAATAGATATTTTTATTGTCGACGATAATAAGCTCTTTGTATTAGCAATGAAATCTGCTATTGAAAATGCATTTAAAAATACCCAGGTTAAAATAAGCTCGTTTGATACCGGTGAGGCTTGTATGAAGGAATATATAGAAGTAATGCCTGAATTGGTTATCCTCGATTATTCGCTGAATAGTAAGGAAAAGAATGCCATGAATGGCCTTGAGATATTAGAACAAATAAAGAAAATAAACTTCGCTACGAGTGTAATTATGCTAACAAGTAACGAGGAGATTGATATTGCACTCAAATCATTTCACCACGGAGCCGCAGATTATGTTATTAAAACCGATAGGCATTTCAATAAAATAAACGATTCAATATCATTGATATTTGCAAAGAAGGAATTGGAGTTCCAGAATGACATAAAAGCAAAGAAAGCAGTGGAGCTTTTAATAGCAAGCAGGGAGAAAGGGTTCCATGACTTAGAATTGGCGAGGCGTATGGCTGAACAGAATATAGCAAACAAGGAACTTGATTTTCAAAATGATGAGAAAGCCAAAAGAGCCGCAGAACTAGTAATTATTAATACGCAAAAAGCAGAAGTAGAAAGGTCTAAGCTTATAATTGAAAACAAAAACAAGGACATTACTGACAGCATAATGTATGCGAAACGTATTCAACAGGCAAAATTGCCACGGAAAGAGGAAATTTATTCTGCCCTACCTAATTGCTTTGTATTGTTTAAGCCTAAAGATATTGTTAGTGGCGACTTTTATTTCTTCTATAAAGACAGTAAATCTCTTTTTATCGCTGCTGCCGATTGTACAGGGCATGGGGTGCCAGGCGCATTTATGAGTATGATTGCCTCGGAAAAACTTAGCGAAGCTGTTTCTGCAAACACTGATACATCAGATATAATGAAAAAGCTAAATAAAGGGATTAAAACGTCGCTACGCCAAACCGAGAGCCTTGATTCGACTAAGGATGGAATGGATATTGCCCTTTGTTCGGTTGACATTGAAAACCGTATTGTAAAATATTCCGGTGCAAACAGGCCCCTTTGGATAATCCGAAACGGGCATAGTGAAGTTGAGGAAATTAAAGGAACAAAAATGGGGATAGGTGGCTTTACAGATGATGAGCAACATTTTGAAACCCATGAAATAAAATTACAGGAGGGAGATTCATTTTATATTTTTTCTGATGGGTACGCTGATACTTTTGGAGGAGAGAGCGGTAAAAAACTAATGACCGGCAAGTTTAAAGAGATATTAGTTGATATCCAGGAACTTTCAATGCCCGAGCAAGAAAAGCACCTCGATTACTTTCTGGAGAACTGGAAGGCGGGAATAGAGCAGGTAGACGATATTCTTGTTATAGGCATTCGCCTTTAACAGTACCTGATTCTCCCAATATGTGAATTTTGCAAGTATTGTTTGTACTTGTACAATACTTTTCAGTGTAAAGGTGGGCACCTTTGCTCCGTGAAAATTAATTCACAATTAAATCAACTCATTATGAGAAATAAATTATTACCTATTATAGTAGCATCTGCTGCTCTATTATCTTTTCCGAAGACGAATTTCGGACAAGCACCTAACCTGGGTACAGCAGCTAATTATACACTGTTTACCTCTGTTGGTGCAGTTACAAATTCAGGTATTACCTATTTAACACACATTACAGGTAATGTGGGCTCAAACAGTGCCACAACAATTACCGGTTTTGGCAATGTTGACGGAATAATGACCTATTCCGGCGGCGCTTTAAGTGCAAAATGTGCATCAGATCTTTTGGCTGCGTACGATTCATTGGGTAAAGCCGTAGTAGATTCTTCAATAGGTGTTACAATAGGTGGAAATAGCATCCGCCCGGGTACATATCTTATGCCAGGTGCTGCTTCCTTAAGTGGAACATTTACCCTGGATGCAAAGGGAAACTCAAATGCCGTGTTTATTTTTAAAACAGCAAATGCATTCAGTACAAGCGTAAATTCAAAGATCCGTTTAATTAATGGTGCACTTGCATGTAATGTGTTTTGGAAACTTGATGGAGCTGTAACTATTGCAGCTGGAACTATTATGAAAGGAACTATTATATCAGGTGGTGCAATATCTTTAGGTACTGGTGATACACTTGAAGGAAGAGCGCTTACTATTAATGGCGCTGTTATGGTTGATAGTTTAATGGCTTATACACCTGTTGGTTGTGGAAGCCCTACTCTTACCGGGCCTGCCGCTCCGGCACTTGCTTCTACGTCTTGCTGGGCAATATTCTCAGGAAACGGAGCAGTTACTAATGGAGGAACAAGCATAGTTGTTGGCGATGTAGGCACTAATGTTGGTTTAACTACTGGTTTCAATGCACCTGATGTAACAGGTACAATTCACCCCAAACCCGATGGCTCTACAGCAGCATGTGCTACCGATCTAGGTAATGTATATACCTACCTTAATACTTTACCTGCCGATATAGAATTATTGTTCCCTGCCCAGCTTGGTCATGGATTAGTTCTTACACCACATACATACATAATGAAGGCAGCTGTTACATTTGTTGATACACTTTACCTTAATGGAGAAGGAAATACTAATGCAGTATTTGTTATTCAGGTTAATGGTGCTGTTTCAACCGGCGTTAATTCAAAAATTAAGCTGATCAATGGAACACAGGCTAAGAATGTTTTCTGGAAGGTTGATGGTGCAGTAAATATTAATACCAATTCTACTTTCATTGGAACAATTGTTTGTAATAATGGTGCTATAAGCATACATGCAAACTCAACCCTTACCGGTGGAGCATTTACAACGAATGGCCAATTAACAACCGATACACTTACAATTGATAAGACTTCAACATGTGTACCTGCGGGGATTGCTTCTATTATGAATAGTAATGAGCAAGCAATTACTTTATATCCAAACCCCTTCAAGTCTTCAATAACAATCTCAGTAAAGGATCTATCTCCGGCTGATAATTATGAATTGAAAGTATATAATGTTTTGGGTAAAGAAGTAATGAGTACTGTTATAACTAACCAAACTACCATTCTTGGCACAAATGACCTTACTTCCGGAATGTATTTTTACCAATTGTTAAATAACAATGTATTGATGCAATCAGGCAAGTTGGTTTCTCAAAACTAAAACTTTAAATACTAGAAGCCCCACTCAGACCAAGCGTCTGAGCGGGGCTTTTGCTTTGAATGAAGCGTAGAATTCAATATGTGAATGATATAAGTAATCAAAAGTGTAGTGTAACAACAAAGGGGCAATACTTGCTCACCTTTGTAATGTGAAAATTAATTCACACCTAAACAAAATAACGATCATGAAAAATATAACTGAATTAAAAGGAAACTGGAACGAAACCAAAGGAAAATTAAAACAACAATTTGCCATGTTAACAGATAAAGACCTGTTGCTGGCGGATGGTAAAATGGATGAACTTATTGGCAGGTTACAAACTAAACTTGGTAAAACAAAGCAAGAGATTCACAAGATCATTGCTGGATTATAAGCCGTCTATCATTAATTAAATCAATATACTAAATAAAGAAAATGAAAACAATAATTAAAAACTTGTCTGCCGTAGCAGTTATTGCAACTGCAACCTTAATAAGTTGCAACTCTCCGGAACAGAAAGTAGAAAACGCACAAAATAATGTTACCCAGGCCAATAAAGATTTGGATACGGCTAACAAGGAATATATTGCAGATATTGACAGCTACAGGAAGCAAACCGATGAGAAGATTACTGATAACCAGAAGAGCATTGATGAATTTAATGCTCGCATAGCTAATGATAAAAAAGCAGCTAAGGAAGAATATGAACAAAAAATTACAGTTTTAGAACAAAAGAATACCGATATGAAGAAGCAGATAGATGATTATAAAGCAGATGGAAAAGAGAAATGGGAGACATTCAAAGCTGAATTCAGTAAAAGCATGGATGACCTGGGTAAATCATTTAAGGACCTAACGACCAAATCATCCAAATAATAAAATTTAATACATACTTACAATGACAAAAGATGTAAAATGGGCAATAGACCAGGCTCACAGCGAAATTACTTTTAAAGTAAAGCATTTAATGATCGCTCACAGTAATGGTACATTCAAAAAATTTGATGCAAATATTTATACTGCCAATAAAGATTTTGAAACAGCGGAGATTGACCTGTGGATAGATCCGACTTCTATTATTACCGGAGATGCAAAACGTGATACGCATTTAAAAGGATCTGATTTTTTTGATGTGGAAAATCATAAACAAATAACCTTCAAATCGAGCACAATTGGCAAGAATGCCAAAGGCGGCCATGAATTATGGGGCGAATTAACAATAAAGGGTATTACTAAACCTGTAAAGCTTGAGGTTCAATTTGGTGGTATTGCAAAGGATCCGTATGGGCATGAAAAAGCAGGGTTCACTGTTACAGGCGTAATTAAGAGAAGTGATTGGGGTCTTATTTGGAATGCTCCAACTGAAGCCGGCGGTCTTATGGTTAGTGATGAAGTTGCAATATCATGCGATGTTGAACTTGTTAATGTTAATCAAAAGGAGCTGGCAATGGAATTAGAGCCTTCTGCTTCTAAAAAGATTGGATTTTAGTTAACAGAAAATATTCACCACAATATTATGGAAGAGAAGAAACTTACTACTGCAGGCGGCAGGCCTTATGTTGAATTTAATAATTCAATGACAGTCGGAAATCGGGGGCCAATTCTATTGCAGGATTATTTCCTGCATGAAGATCTGGCTCACTTTAACCGTGAGCGTATTCCTGAAAGGGTGGTTCATGCGAAGGGAACAGGTGCATTTGGCACTTTTACTGTAACACATGATATTTCCCGGTATACAAAAGCAAAACTATTTTCTGAAATAGGAAAGAAGACAAAAATGTTTGCGCGTTTCTCACTGGTAGCAGGAGAGAAAGGGAGCGCTGATACTGAAAGAGATCCGCGAGGGTTTGCGCTTAAGTTTTATACTGAAGATGGTAATTGGGACCTGGTAGGTAATAATACACCGGTGTTCTTCATTAAGGATGCTAAAAAGTTCTCGCATTTTATTCATACACAAAAACGCGACCCAAAAACAAATTGCAAGAGCCCTACAATGGTTTGGGATTTCTGGAGCTTAAATCCGGAAAGCCTCCACCAGGTAATAATATTGATGAGTGACAGGGGTACACCATTTTCATACAGGAACATGCATGGTTTTGGAAGTCACACTTTCTCATTCATTAATAAGGATAATGAGAAGGTTTGGGTCAAATTCCACTTTAAAACCTTGCAAGGAATAAAGAATTTCAACGGGAAAGAGGCTAGTGATATGAAAGCTACTGACCCGGACCATTCACAACGTGATTTGGTGGAGGCTATTGAAAGAAAAGATTTCCCGAAATGGGTTATGAGTATTCAGGTTATGATTGTGGAGCAGGCAAAGACTTATAAATGGAACCCGTTTGACGTTACAAAAGTTTGGAGTCATAAGGAGTTTCCTTTAATTGATGTAGGTATAATGGAATTAAATGAAATTCCTCAGAACTATTTCAGAGATGTAGAGCAATCGGCATTTGCACCTGCTAATGTTGTTAATGGCATAAGTTACTCTCCTGATAAAATGTTACAAGGCCGTTTACTTTCTTATCCTGATGCGCATAGATATCGATTAGGTGTAAACTACGAGAACATACCTGTGAATAAGTGTCCATATATGGTCGCAAATTATCAGCGCGATGGGCAAATGCAGGTAGGTGATAATGGAGGTGCAAACCCAAATTACCGCCCTAACAGTTTTGATGATATTGTTGTTGATGAAAGCTATAAAGAGCAACCAATGAATTTAGAATCGAATGTGGCAGATTGGTTTGACCGTAATGAAAACGATAATGACCATTACACCCAACCGGGTATCTTATACCGCGAGGTAATGAATGATCAGGACAAGAAAAACACAGTTATAAATATTATTACTGCCATGAGTGGCATTAGTGGAGAAAAGAAAGAAGAAATTATTAAACGGCAATTATGTCACTTCTTTCGAGCTGATGTACAATTAGGAATGGCAATAGCAAAAGGACTAGGGGTTACCATTGACGAGAAGACAATGAGGCATAAAGCATAAAAAATAATAGGTAAAATGAAAAACACAGCAAAAGTAAAGGGCTCTGTAAAGAAGAAGAAGGTACATCCATCGAATGACCATACCGGGTCTGATTGTGATTCAGATCATACCAGGAAGGATAGTAGTTCAGATCATTCAGATGGGGACTGTGATAATGATGAAACTGAAACCACAGAGAAAAAAGGCAAAAACAAAGGGAAGTTTAATAAACCGGGCAGGGAAGTTAGCCCTGATAGTACCGGAATTGATACTAAAGCAGATAAAACAAAAAGTAAATAATGATTGAATAAATGGATAGTTCTTTTAAGATTCCTTTTTACGCTAAATCGGCGCTAATATTCATTAGCGTTTTTGCTTTTGTATATACTATGTACATAGGCCAGCTTATTATTATACCTATTGTTTTTGCAACTATAATAGCCATTCTGCTTAATCCGCTCGTTAACTATTTAATTAATAAGGGCATAAACAAAATTGTTGCCATTATTATGGCCGTTATACTTGCAATTTCTATAACTATTGGACTTCTTTATATTCTATCGTCTCAGGTAAATATGTTCAGGGAAACTTATCCCTTGCTAAAAGATAAGTATCATATAACAAGTACTCAGTTCTTACAGTGGGTTTCAACCAAGTTTAATATTCAACACTCAAAGATCGATACCTGGATAAGTGAATCGCAAAGCAAGGCCATGAATAACTTCGCCATTGGTGAAAAGCTTTCCGAAGTGGGACAATTGGTAGTTACCGGAATGCTTCTGCCCGTATACTTGTTTATGATCCTATACTATAAACCACTATTAATGGAGTTTACCCGCAGGCTCTTTAGGAAAGAAGACCACATAGCTGTAACTGAAGTATTGGTAAACTCAAAAAGAATCATTCAGAGTTACCTAGTTGGCCTTTTCATTGAATTTATAATTATTGCAATTTTAAATTCAGTAGGGTTGCTATTGCTTGGAATTGATTATGCAATTATACTGGGAATAACAGGTGCTATTCTAAATGTTATACCTTATATAGGGGGTGTAATTGCAATTGCCTTACCCATGATAATGGCTTTTGTTACAAAAGATTCGCTTACTTATACTGTGCTTGTTTTTGCCGTATACATCTTCATCCAGTTCATTGATAATCACTACGTAGTTCCTAAAATTGTAGCATCACGGGTAAAGATAAATGCCCTTATTTCTGTTATAGTGGTTCTAATTGGAGGAGCATTATGGGGCATACCAGGTATGTTCCTTTCTATTCCATTAACTGCAATCATTAAAGTTATTTTCGATCATATCGAGCCCTTAAAGCCACTCGGCTTCCTTCTGGGGAACATTGTTCCAACTGCTTCTAAGTTTGCATTTGTAAAGAAAAAGAAATAGAATTTCTTACAGGTAAATTATACTATTTAAATAGCCTTAATCTTCTTCCTATCTTTTTTGTATTCCTCGCGTGGTGATTCATCATTAAGTTCTCCAATATCTTTATATGCTCTTAGTAGGAATCCGGGCAGATCTCCTTTATATTCTATTCTATAAAATGAAAGCCCATTATATGGAACATTATTCTGTGGGGGGTTAAATGTTACTCTGCTGCCCAGGCCGTCAGTATCAAATGTGGAATTAAAAGCTTTCTTTCTGGTGGTATTTAATTGCTGAAACCTCAAATTCACAAGTGTGTTGCCTACTAAAGCTGTGCATTTGTCTTGTATGGTAAACATCAGGCTATTCGTAACATGCTTATTCAGGTACTTTAAAAACAATGTATCGCGTATTGACATTCTATCAACCTTTTCAGAATCGCCTTCAGAAAATGCCTTACTGGCTTCCTGATGCCATGACAAATAGTATCTCTTCTTGGCTTCAAAGAATAAAATATATTCTTTCTCTTTTATAGCGTATTGTTCCGGATATACCGAAATGCGGGCATTTGGGTTCTCTGACAAGTAGCCGGCCAGTTTTTTCATGAATCTTTCCTGGCTGGGTGACATTGAACTTTGCCTCATGTTCCATTTCATGGTTAGTGATTTCTCAATTGTGCTTTCCTGATTTTTTACAGCTACGCCATAGGCGGTTGTAGGCGGTTTTACAAAAATGTTGCGCAGAATACTGAAAAGCACATCGTGCAAATGGAGTTTTGGGTTTCTCAGATCACCGGTTATTGGCACAGAATATTCTATAACGTTACTACGATCCCTGATAAATGCCATAACCAACCACATAGGGATCCATGTGTTTGCTTTGTTTTTCACTCTTTTTCCCACTCGTGGGTCAATGATAAGTAAATGATTTTCACTTTGAATTACACCTTTTTTTACCTTCCAGGCACCGTTCAACTCCAGTGTTCCTCTATCCAGAGGAAAGGATGTATAAGTGATCAGGTAAGGATTAAAAAGTGAAATAGGAATTTTACCAAAATGGAAATTAACATCAAAATCTTCACTATCCCTTGGATTAACGCTGGCCTGTAGGCTTGCTTCACCATATGGGCTTATTCCTGAATGCATGAAGAATTTTATTCGTCCTTTACCCTGGTTTACTGAATCTGCGGAAAAAGACAAAGGATTAGCTGCTATGGAGAACTCTTCATTTCTCGAAAAGTCATTAAATTTTAGATTCCCACGGGTAAAAGCAACCCTATTGATGGTATAAGCACTTTGAAAGAAGTTCTTGGATATATCTATTAAATAGTGGGCCAGTTCAATTACCAGGTTGTACTGTGTATTATCGGCATTTATTGCAGTTACATTAGCTCCTTTCTCACCAAACATGGTTTCAATGTTATCAAGTTTATCGTATTTTTCAAATTTGAAATAGGGGTGGGTAAGCGTTACAGAATCGAGGTGATATATATGTTGTTTAGGGTTTACTTCATTAATGGTCATTACAAACTTGTCAAATGCCAAGTAATCTTCGGCAGTGGTTTTGCCAAAGTGGAAATCATTAACCGCTATCCTGCCTTTAGTATCCTGATCATTTTCATCTTTAAAATTGCCCGATGTTTTCAGGTCAGCATCAAGATTAGCAGAGAAAGTACCGTAGTTGATCATTTGCCTTAAATATTGCTGCACAAGTGCTAGATTGAACTGATGCGCTTTAATAGCATAATAGTAGTTTAAGGTGTTTAGGTTAATAATGAAATCAGCCTCCATATCGCCTGTGCCTATTCCTGCTGAAAATGAAAGCTTGCCTTTAATACTATCGTTGTTCCATCTTTTGCCACTACTTTCAAAATTTACACTTTTTATAAAGTAATCTATATGTATAAGTGTATCATGAAAATAAAATGTTCCGTCGTTTATCTTAACATTCAGGATATTGAAATGAAGGGGAGGTGTATCCGTATCTGCTGCTGAAGGGGAAAACCTGTTTATGATGTCGGAAAAATTGAAATTATTGCGTTTATTAAGTATTACTATTCCCTTAGGTTTATCTAATGTAAGCTCAGATATTTCATACGTTTTTGAAAGCATTTTGTGCAAGGCAAAACGCATGCTTAAGCCATCTGCCGAAAAGAATATACTATCAGTTGTTGCTTCGTATACTCTAACATTACTGAAATGAACATAGCCTGTAAAGGGATTAACATAGGCCTTGTCCATTCTGATTTGCCTGCCTGTATATTTAACACTGTATTTTTCGACAAGGTACTTGGTAATAGGTGATGCAAAAATTAGGATCAGTATAGGTAATACAATAAGTAAACTTAAAAGAATTAGTGCTGTTTTCTTTAATTTGCTCTTAGATGACTTCATTTTATAATGTTCAATTGATAAGTGATAAAAATGGCGCTATTCAACCATTATGGTATTACATACAACTAAAAGAACCTTACAGATTTTACTGTAAAAAAATAGCCAGGCACAAAAGATTTCTCTTTTATGCCGGCTCCTCCGTCTTTCCCACCACTCAAAGGAAAGACATGCTTTCAAGAATGCTCTTTTAACTCAATAAACGAGAGCATTCATATTGTGTTTAGTTATTCCGTAATTATTGAACATTTATATTTTGAGTATTTGTTCCACTACCTCCAGACCCATCTGCAGTAAGCGAAACATTATAGTTGCCGAAACTGCTATATGTATGGGTTGGAGATGTTTGGGTGGAATTAGAGCCATCACCAAAATCCCAGTTATAGGAAGAGGCTCTGGAAGATGTGTTAGTAAAGTTAACCGTTCCTGCACCATTCTCGGAATAATTGAAACTGGCATCGGCCGCTTTTTGGCAAGAGGTGAAGAATATACCAGAAAGTAAAGCAACAGCAAATATGACTTTTAGATTTTTCATTTTAATTGGGTTGAAATTTTATAAATTATTATACTACAAAAGTGTATGTAACGCAGCAATATTCTGTTACATATTTATTATAGAATATTGCAAATTATGCGGGTGTTAAACCAAGGAAATTGCCAAGTGGATTTTCACAATTACTTTATTTAATAGCAGCCAAATTCAGAGATTTGCCGATCTTTCCACTATGGATACTAAAATCATGACGAGAATGGCTAATGGAATAAATGAGAATCAGCATGTTATAATGCCTTTTTCTTTAAGTAATCGTAAATAACTTCGCCCGTATTTATCGTTAAGTCACATATGATATGTTGACCCGAAATTATTTCATGTACTGGAAGCTTGTGAAAAGGTGCAAGCGCATGAGGTATAAGATGCAATGCCGCTGGCGCTGACCAGGCTTCATGAATTACAATTTCGGTTTCTATAATCCTTATTAACTGGCAAATGGCCAATGAACCATCCTGTGCAGGAACCGATTTAAGAGTGAAAATTGGTAAATGGAAATTCTTTTTCACCTGCTCTTTATCAAGTCTCTCAAATTTGTACCCCATTGTGGCCATAGCGACTCTTTCAGTACCATAGCTAACTGTACCTACCATGGTATCCCCATCTACTCTCAATTCCGGGTATCCTAATTTTTTTGCAAACCCAAGCATTTCGCGTCCAAAACTAATAGCTTCCATATTCGGAACCATGAGCAGGTGCATAAAGTTACCTACTTCGCCTTTGTAATGAACTGTTATTAATTGTTCGCTCTCGTAAAAAGTACCGCAACCAGGTACATCATGCATTTTAATAACCTGAAACTTTACAATCGGCTCAACAATCTCAAGCGGTTCGGGTACCCATTTACGTAGCAGCTCAATATCAGTTCTGTAAGCTATGCTTAATATTTCACGCTTATAAAACTGTAGTGGAGGTTTATTAAATGCTGGTGATACTAATGGCATTCCAAATGCCGTTTCTAGGACTGTTTTTTCATTCATCTTAGCTTATAAATTCGAGTTATTTTTTTAATTAGAGTTCAGCAGTTGCTCTCTACCTTATTGAGCCGTAGTTTTTATTGTAGTCATATTCTGGTTTTCATTGTTAATTAATTTTCCAAGCAAAAGTAATTTATTATACTTGCACGGTATTACACAAATCTTTATAAATATTACAATATTCACGCACCAAATAGTATTGCATTCACAATAAAGCCTTCAGTTTATATAAAATGCCTCCTAATGGGAATGAAACACTTTAAATAGATAAGTGCCTAAGGTCGCCCCTACTTCGTTTAGGTAACAAAGCTCACCATTATTTTCTCCTTTTCCAAACATGTAATGCTTTACCAAGAACTACTATAACTAAGGCAATACTTAAGATCTCCCACCAGCTCCAGTCTAACATAAAGTTTTAATTATTATTACACGTTATTTTTACCATGAATGATTTCCATACTTATCAGAAAACACATAAGCAATAGCATGATGTACAACAGGGTCTCTCTTTTTCCAGTATTTATATGCCGCAGCAACGCCTTGTCTTACTTCCTTTGTATTGTTGAAATGTCTATCCCTATCTTTTAGTAAAGCATTCAAAGAAGTAAGGCTGATCTTTATGCTTTTTGAATAGAAGGATATAACTATATGACTTATAAATTCAAAAATCTCATTTTTTGTCATGTTTTCACTTGGTATTTGCTACTAATTCTATACTACAAAGCACCCATCTATCTAATCTATACTATAAAAAGAGCCGGTAATTAACCAGCTCTTCTATTTCATGTTCAAATAATAACGAAGAGTTTTATTTCTTATCCGTTTCTACTTTGGTGTCTGTTTTGGTTTCTTTTACTTTTTTATCACCATTCTTACTTGTCTTTGATTTAACAGTCTTTGTTTTAGTTTTCTTCAAATCTCCGTTATCCGTTTCAGTTGTAGTCTTAGTGGTAGTTGTAGTAGACGAATTTTTGCCAGCCGTTTTGTCCTGAGCAATTGATGCAGTTGAAATACCAAGGGTACACATAGCAAGAGCAATTCCGGTAATAGCTATTTTTTTGAGTTTCATATTATTGTTTTAGGTTAATTAATAATAGTGTAAAGGTGATTGTATTCATATATTTGACAGTTACATTTACTTACAAATACATTACATTATTCTCACTTCCCTGTTTTCTTCTTGGCTTCTTCTTTCTTCTTCTTAAAGAAACCTTTTAAAAGGAAATTATGGCTAGCGGCATTCATATTTTCTTTGAATCCACCGGCCCCTTGTTTAATATTTACCATTGCTTCATTTACATTCAACGCTAAGGTGCTGTCCATGAATAATTCTCCTATAGTACCCTTCCCGTTGCGTATATTCTGCACAATTGCCGCCAGGTTTCCACTTATGCTCGCAGAATTGTCACTGGTTGTCTTTATTTTCAATAAAATGTCATCAATGTTTATTGGTACAGTTGTTTCCACGAAATCATTACTTGCTATCTCGGACTTACCCGGTGTGCCTGGAATAATAGATATTATCTTATTGCCCATTAGCCCATCGGTGCCAATTATGGCTTTTGCATTCTTTTTCATAAACTTCCTCGTATGTTCTTCAATGAGCATATCCACCTGCACGGTAGAATCCGTGATCTGTTCTATCCCTTCAACAATACCTACATTAATACCGGAAAAGCGGACGTTATTACCTACCTGCAATCCACTTATATCTTTAAATATTCCACTTATCTGGAATGTACTGCTAAATAATTGCTGCCTCTGGCCAATAAAGTATATTGCTCCTATAAACACCAATATACTTATACTTACAAGTATTCCCAGCCTTATTTTATTCCCGGTTTCTGTTTTCATAATTCTATAAGTTATTTAAAAAATGAGCGTACCCATTCATCTTTTGATTCAGATAATTCAGTGAAGGTTCCTTCAGCAACTAATATCCCATCCCTTACCACCACCATCCTATTAGATGTTAATCGTGCGCATTCCACATCATGGGTAATTATTATGGAAGCTGTATTGTATTTTTTTTGCACGTCTAATATCAATTTGCTTATTTCTTTTGATGTTATTGGATCTAAACCTGTTGTTGGTTCATCGTAAAGTATTAATTCAGGCTTAAGCATTAATGTACGCGCCAGGCCTATCCGTTTCCGCATTCCACCGGAAAGTGCAGAGGGCATTTTATCGACCGCATCTTTCAGCCCAACACTTTTTAAAGCTTCTTCCACTGATGAATTAATTTCTTCGGGAGTTATTGGCTTCAGGTCACGCAAAGGAAATTCAAGATTTTCTCTGACCGTCATGGAGTCGTATAAAGCGGCACTTTGAAACAGAAACCCGACTCTTTTTCGTATTGAGTTTAATTCGTGCTCTTTTATGCTATTGATACTTTTCCCAAACAATGCAATATTACCATCATCGGCTTCAATAAGCCCAATTAGGCACTTTATCAATACTGATTTGCCACTACCCGATTTGCCTAAAACAACAAGATTTTCGCCTTGTTCAACATGAAGATTTATGCCATTTAATATTTGATTGCTACCAAATGACTTTTTCAGGTTCTCTATTTTTACAATTGATCCACTCATTGTCGGTTACATAAACAAACTTGTCAGTTGAACTGCTATCATGTCGATAATAAATATGGATAATGATGCAAACACAACGGCCGAATTAGCAGCCTTACCAACTCCTTCGGTGCCGCTATCAGATTTATAACCATAATAACAGCCAATTAGCCCGACGGCAAAACCAAAGAAGAATGTTTTAATTATTGCCGGGAACAGATCGGAGAAAGAGAGTGCCTGAAAAACCTGTAAGAAGAATAAATGGAAACTTATTTGGCCTTTTATATTAACCCCAACATAAGAGCCATAAATAGAAATAGCATCAGCAAGGATAACAAGAGCAGGTAACATTAAAGTTGTAGCCAGTATTTTTGTAACTACAATATATTTGAACGGATTATTCCCCGCAACTTCCATTGCATCTATTTGTTCTGTTACTTTCATAGAAGCTAGCTCAGCTCCGATGCCAGAACCAACTTTTCCAGCAAATATTAAGGCTGTAATTACAGGCCCCATTTCTCTTACAATAGACACTGATACCATTGCCGGCAGCCACGATTCTGCGCCAAATTCGGCAAGGGTAGGCCTTGATTGAATGGTTAATACCAGGCCCATAATAAACCCGGTAATAGCAATTAATGGGAACGAATTATATCCTACCAAGTAGGATTGTTTAATAAATTCACTGAACTCATATCGCGGCCTAAACACTTCCTTAAAGAAGCGTAATACAAACCTTGTTATCGAGGTTACTTCTTCAAAAAAAACCCTTACCTTTTTAAGGTAAGGGCTTGTAAGTAAGAAGGTTGATTTCTTAAGCTCAACTGATTCTCCGTTGTTTAAATTATTAGACATTTATCCAATTGGCTTAAAGGCTTTTGCCTTGTATAACACGCAGGATAACCGCAATCAGTGCAATAACGAGCAGTAGATGTATCAGTCCGCCTACCCCGTACGCGAGAAATCCTATAGCCCAACAAATAACTAGTATTACTGCGATAACATATAATAGATTTCCCATGACTTTGATTTTTATTTGATTAAATAATTCTTAATAACCATAACACTAAAAGAATAAGTGCTATTACAAGCAACACATTGATTAAACCACCAAGGCCAAAACCACCAGCTAATATTCCAATGAGCCATAATATCAATACTATTACAATAACCAGCCATAATAAACTAAGAGCGGCATGATCTCCTCTGTCGCCATCGGAAATACTTTCATTCATTTTTGGTGATTCAGAAACAATCGGACTGGCTTCGCTTGCGGGAGCAATTGTGGCTCCAAAACTATTTGCGCTACCTTGTTTCGCAATTGGCAATACATTTATCTTCGGCAAGAGTTTTTTTATATTTATTATAGTCGTAGGGGTGTTAGTTTTTATAGCTTCTCTGGAACTTGGCACTGGAGCACTCGCTACAACTGGGGCAGCAATTATTGGCGTTGTCGCCACGGATTGGCTAATTTTATTGGTAGATATTGCCTTATTCCCTTTTGAATAGTCAACATAAAAACCACTTGTATAATGGCGCTTTGTTATGGCCAGGTTTGATGAGCAAGATGAGAAGAAGGCGCTTGCAGTTAAAAGAATAGCGCTGAGTTTGATTAGATTTTTCATAGTGTTTTGTTTTTTTATTAATTAGAGTTTTTGTTAAGAATTATTTATTGCAATTTTGTTCTTGATTAAAATAAGCGGATGCCAAGTGTTCCCTGGTACCAAACGTTTTTATATCGTGGTGTAGTTGATGTTCCGTTTCCGTTATTATCCATTACATCCCAACCCACCCTGGCTCCGAAAACTACACGGCCAATATTAATATCAAATCCTCCCGTAATGCAAAATGTATTTTTTCGCACGTTGTCGTTCTCAAATACTGTCTCCTGCTGTATAGAAGTACTTTCATTAGCAAACACATCGGTTTGCTTAAGAAGATAAGAAAACTGCGGGCCGGCAAGCAGGGTTAAGAATTCACTTGGCTTCAACGCGAACAGAATAGGTATATCAAGGTAATCAGTTGTACGTGTAAGGTTGTAACTGCTGCCTATAATTGAGCCGGTTGCCTGGAAGCCTTTTTGTGAGAACAATACTTCAGGTTGTACACCTAAGTACTTTCCTATAGGGATAGTTAAAAATGCACCGCATGCAAAACCCAGTTTTGGGTTAGCCACAAAATCTTGTCCTTGTGCGTCATATACGTTTGAATAGTTTACGCCTGCCTTAACGCCAAGTGTTAGCCTGTCGCGGCTATCCATTGCATCATCTTGTGCATATATATTACCTGCTATAAGAGCAGTAGCCAATAGTGTTAATATTATCTTTTTCATGTTTCTTTTAATTTAAGTGTGAAGTAATTTTCACGTAGCAAAGGTGCGTATACAGTGCACTACGTCTATTACACAACATTGCTCATTTGTTATATGAATCACACATGTTCTTTAATACAGTTTATCAAGCATAAAAAAAGCGCTGCTGTATAAGCAACGCTTTTAAATACTAACTTGAATATTACTCTTTGGTAATAGTGCAACCGGCCATAGTTACTCCACCTATGCTTGCTAATGCCTTTCCGTTAAGCGTAGCGCCTGTATCAAATGTAATAGACTGCATTGCCATTATAGTTCCCTGGAACACAGAAGTGGTTCCGAATGTTGCAGAACTACCTACCTGCCAGAATATATTTGACGCCAGTGCACCACCTGCCAGAATAACCTGGCGGCCTGATGTAACTGTTAAGGCTGATGCAATTTGTATTATAAATACTGCGCTTGCATTCCCTTTGGCATCAAAGGTAAGGTTGCCTGATGATAGTGCAAGGGAAGAAGTTGATTTATAAAGCCCCGGGGTAAGTGTAAGCCCACCAACATTTCCCGATATTGTTACTATATCGGTGCAGGTTCTGCCTGCGGCATTATTATAAGCAGCTGTCAGATCAGTTTTTGCCTGATTGGCTGTACCATCATTAATATATAATGTTCCATTTAATATGCCGGGAGGAAAGCCTCCTACTGAAGAACCAGGGCTAAGGCCTATGTCGCCGGTTACAGTTGTAGCATCGGTATTGGTAATTGTTGAACCGGCAAGTATTGCGAAACCAGAAGTACTTGCCAATGGCACGGTTGCCTGTACCGTAGTTTGAAGCGGTATTACAACAGGGTTTGTACTCGTTGAGGTTGAAGGCGATGAGTTATCTTTTTTACAGGCAGTCATTAAACTAACTGTTACTATGGCGAAGGTTGCTATTAATTTCATTTTTTTCATTGTATTTCATTTAGGTTGCAAAAGAATTTTTGCAAGGATACAAAGGTGGGCCCTTCAGGTAGTCTAGGTGTTACACAACATTAAGGAAAGGTTGCAACATTCACATAGTGGAAGATATAATGAGTAGCTGAGGAAGGATTACATCCTTTCCATGTACCAGTTAAGTGTTTTTTCCATTTTCCGGTAACGGAAAATAGTGGTAATTATATTTTGCAATCGGGTAAAGGCGGTTTCACTTTTAATAACATAATCAAATGCCTTATGGTGCATGCAGTTAACTGCAACATCAATTTTATCTTGCGAAGACAACATTATTACCGGAATATTTGCATTGAATGCTTTTATTTTATCTAGTGTGTCAATTCCATTCATGGCATTCTTATCAATACCATTAAGATGATAGTCCAGTATTATCACATCCGGAGCCTTCGATAAACTGGCAACACATAATTCACCGGTTGCAAATGTTTCTACTGCAATATTGGCATGCTGAATGAACTTAATCTCCAAAGATTTCAAGAAGAGTGCATCATCATCCACAAGAAAAAGCTTAACATTTTTTTCGTTTTCCATTATTTCGCGTTTTTAATTGCATTAAACTCTTCTTTCAATTCTATACAGGCTTGTGTACAAATGCTTTCAAGTTGCAAAACCAAACCGGGTATTGCATCAGCCTGTTCCTGCGTACTTGCATATTCCTGTACTTTCTTTGCTATATTTTCAAAATCGGGGCTAATACCCATTATTGAAAAAGATGGAATTATTTTATGCACAGCTGCATATAACGCGCTCCAGTCTTTATCTTTCAAGCCCAGTTTCATTGCGGTAATCAACGGTGGTGTTTGTTCCAGGTAAACTGAGATCATTTCCATCATCAATTCCCGATTTGATTTTGTACAATGCATCAAATACGCCATATCAATGCATCTTATTTTTTTAACCTGTTCAATTTCTTTCTCTTTCTCCTTTTGTTCCGTAATAAGAACAGGTTTCTTTATCAGCCCTATAATTTTACTGTATAGTACACGTTCATCTATAGGCTTTGCAATATAATCATTCATTCCTACGGCTTTGCATTTCGCCAGATCAACAGTAGTTACATCGGCTGTTAAAGCAATAATAGGAATTTTAGAGTTCATTGTATTACGAATATACTCAGTAGCCTCAAACCCATTCATTTCAGGCATTTGCAGGTCCATAAGTATTATATCATAGGTTTTTGTCTTTAATTTTTCAATCGCAATTTTACCATTGGATGCAATATCACGTTCAAAACCGAAATCATCCAAAAGGGTTTTCATTAATAATTGGTTGAGTGCAATGTCTTCAACAACCAGAATTTTTATATTTTTTATTTTTTTATCCAATTCCAATAATTCCGGCACCAGTTCTTCTTCACCTTTTGTTTTTTGAAAACTAAGTGTGAAGCTGAAAGTAGAGCCTTCACCAATTTCACTTTTTACATGAATTGTTCCCCCTTGCGATTCAACCAGTTGCTTAACAATTGCAAGCCCAAGTCCGGTTCCTCCATATAGCCTTGAGGTACCGCTTGATGCCTGTTGAAAGTTTTCAAATATTTTCTTTATTTTATTTTCCGGTATCCCTATTCCCGTATCGGTAACGGCAAATTCAATAACTGCATTTTCACTGTCCTCACTTACTAAGTTAACAGCAACCACTATTTTTCCGGTGGTTGTAAACTTTACCGCATTGCTTACCAGGTTTAATATAATCTGATGCAGGCGTACAGGGTCACCTATAAGCACTTCCGGAATTTTGTTATCATATTCTTTAACTAGTTCCAGATTTCTTTCCTGAATTTTTGTTTCGAACAGGTGAAGCATGGCCGATATAGATGAAGCCATTTTAAAAGGCGCCTGTTCAAATGTCATTTTCCCCGCGTCAACTTTTGCCAGGTCAAGGATATCATTTATCAATACAATTAATGCATCGCCACTTAACTTAATTGCATTAATGTATTCTTTTTGTTTTTCCGATAGCTCTGTTTTCAATACCACTTTAGTAAACCCTATAATTGCGTTCATAGGCGTACGTATTTCATGGCTCATGTTCGACAAGAATTGTTGCTTGGCCTTTACAGCATCTTCTGCTGTACGGGTAGCGCTTTCAGCAATTTCTGTGGCACTTTCAGCCTTACTCTTAGCCTCTTCAGCAATTTCTGTTGCTAATTCAGCAACAACTTTAGCCTCAGTCAATTCCTTTTCATATTTTTTTTGTTGTGTAATATCTCTCGCAACTACAACAATACCCAGCACATTTCCCTGTTCATCCTTATAAACAGAACCATTGAATAAAACATCGGTTAGTTTATGGTCTCTGATCGTAAGCGGATAATCAGCTACAAAACCTTTTGCAAATACTTGCTTGTAGCCTTCCCTGGCCTTATCGGGTTCAGTGAAATAGTCAAAAAAATCTGTCCCGATCAGCTTTTCCCTTGCAATACCGGTAATGTTTACCGAGGCATTATTCATATCAGTAATTTTCCCCTCCGGGCTTATAGTAAATAGCGGATCAAGACTGGCTTCTATTAAGCTTCTTGCGTAACGAGATTCCGGGGTTGTTTTGTTTTCCATTATAGCTTAGTTTGAAGCATTATTTATATCCCCTATCTCTTCTATATTCATACGTTTTTTATCTTTCAATTGCTTAAACTGGCTGGGTGTAAGCCCAGTAAACTTTTTAAATTGGTTCGACAGATGCGCTACACTGCTGTAATTCATCTTCCAGGCAATTTCAGTAATGTTCAATTCATCGTAAATTATCAATTCTTTTATCCGCTCTATTTTATGTGCGGTAATAAACTGAGCGATGGTTGTTCCCTGCACTTCAGTAAATAAGTTTGAGAGATACGTGTAATCATACTTTAGTTTCTCACTTAAATAGTCAGAGAAATTGGTTTTGATTACTTCATCAGAATGGTGTATCATTTCAATAATCGTATTCTTAACCTTTTCAATCAACACACCTCGCTTATCATCCATTAATTCAAGTCCGGAGCTGTGAAGAGCCTTTCGTAATTGTTCGAGTTGTGCAACTGTCGGCTCTTCCATTATGTCTACTTCGCCCAGGTCTACAACCACAAAGTGTAAACCAAGTTTTTTAAGCTCTTCTGAAACCGCCATTTTGCAGCGGTTACTTACCATATATTTTATATATAATTTCAATTTCTGTTATTTATGAGGAAAAGACTCAAACAAAAGTGTGTTCCTTTAAGTCCGTATAGCTTACATAAGTACTCCGAATAGTTACACAAATCACACATTCCGGTTTCTCCGGGAAAATATACTTTGGCCTCAAAACTTAAGAATATCTATACATTGCAGGTTATGAGGTCTTTATAGGTAAACTGTGAATAAAAAGAAAAGGATAGGGTTTAACTCCTATCCTTCTTTTTTACCGATTAAATGATTTTGTACTATATCTCAAATACTCCTTTGTCCATTTAATTGATAGTAATAATTACGCTTTTTCGGTTTTAGCAGCTTCATTGATAAAGCCAATCACTTCTTCGCGATTCTTGTTCAATTTAGCTTGCACTCTTCCAAGCATTTCTGATTCTTTTCCGGTTTCTAGTTTCAGATCTGAATCGGTAAGTTGTGAAAATTTAGCTTTCAATTGTTTTGATTGAGTAGCCCAATTGCCGGTAACTTTAAAAGTTTCAGCAGTCTTGTTTTGTGTTGTTTCCATTTTTTTGTTTTCAGTTGTTTCCATGATTTTTGTTTGTTTAAAATATTAGTAAATAATTATGGTACAAAAGTGTGGATATTGCGTTTTAAAAGTGTTACATGTAACTTGAATATAATTGTACATATCCTACGTGATCTATGTGGACAGTATGTTTAAACATGAAGCAAGAACTTGTAACAAAAAACCTGCGAAGATCATAAAGAAAAATAGTATTGCCTTTTTGTCGTTGCCCCTATTTTTTTGATTGGTAACTTCAATAATTTCATTTATCTCACTTTCCAGTTCATCAATTTTTTTCTCCAGGTTAAGATTACTGTTGGGGTTACGTCGCAATACCTTACTCTCTGAAGTTTTTTGAAGCCCGATAATTTTGGTTTTAAATATGCCAATGGCTCCTACAATGTCAAAAAGCAGTCCTGCAATATTCAGTTCGTATGCCAGTACCATCACCTAATGTTCTTATTAAGATTAATTACTTAGTAACTACAACAAGGTATTTTGATATGCTCCAGAATTGCGCGGGTAGTTTTATTATAAGGGAATCGGACTTGTGATTGTTTGTTACTGTATATGAGTTGCCCGGATGATTTGTAAGTAATTTATCAAACCTACCCATTAATGGAATTACTGTCAACTTTGTCATATCCTCTTTGGTAAAATATTCCATATTGAAGTTTTTCTTCATTTCACTTGTCCTACCAATACCTATAAAACCGCCATCTTTAGTAATCACATTATGTTTTTTCAACTCCTTTGTTGTTCCAATTGCATAATAAACCGTGTTTAATTCCGTAGTCATGTCGGCAATCAGTTCATTTTGGCTGTTTATGACCTTCATACTATCATTAAACTGCGCAATAATTGCCGTAAGTGAGTCATTCGACTTGGAAATCATCCCTTGCAAAACACCTATTTCTGAATCCTTTTCGGCTAATTCATTAGAAAGATGTATTTCCAATTTCTCTATTTCTTTGTTTTTAGTGTCCACTAGTTTAAGCCTCTTTTCCAATGAATATATCTCTCTGTGATATTTAAGTAATTGCATATTTATGATTCTTATATCACTAACGACACTCGTTTTATTTTCAGAGCCAAATGAATTTACTGACAGTATTTTCTCAGCAACCTTAATACTATCCAGGTTATCCTGCACTTCGTTTATAGTTTTTACATATGCCGTAATAGTAGAGTCTTTCATTTCAGATGATCGCATCAATGCAGAGTCCTGTATACTTAACGATTTTATTTGCTGATCTTGTTTTGTGTTGCAACCTTCCATTATAAGAACTGCAATTGATACGTACGCTAGTATTTTCATTGTTTCATTTTTAGTTGTGAAATAATTTTCACAGGGCAAAAGTGACCCTCTTTGCTTTCAGGTTTGTTGCAAACCGTTCACTAAACTTTACATTATTCACGTATTTAACAATGCGTAACCACTTTATATCGCCCCAATGATTGAATACATGTAAGTAAATGATGTAATGTATTACAGCAATTGTATAACAGCCACATCTGGCAGATAATTCATTTTTGTGACCAATAAAAAACTTCAGTATAAATAGATTTACCAAGACTAATCAATACACAACAAATAAATATCATATCATGAAAAAACTAGCTTTATTAAGTATTATAGCCTTATCACTATTTGGTGTAACCGAAACCAAAGCACAGGTAGGAGTAAGTGTGCAAATTTCAACCGCACCACCGGAGCTTCCGGTTTATGTTCAACCTATATGCCCTACTGAAGGATATATGTGGTCGCCGGGTTATTGGGCTTATGGTGCTTATGGTTATTATTGGGTTCCGGGTGTGTGGATAAGCCCACCTACGATTGGTTATTTATGGACACCAGGCTACTGGGGTTGTAATGAAGGTATATATGCCTGGAATGGTGGCTACTGGGGATCGAACATAGGTTTTTATGGAGGCGTTAATTACGGCTATGGATACGGCGGTAGTGGTTTTTATGGAGGACGCTGGGAAGGTGGTTCGTTCAGGTATAATTCGGCAGCGTGTAATGTAGGTGCTTCTTTCCATAATACATATTCTGACAGGACAGTAATAATCAATAATAGTAATCATACAAGCTTTAATGGTAGAGGTGGGTTATCCGCAACACCAAATGCATCGGAACAGGCAGCAATGAAGGAGAAACACACACAACCTACATCGGCACAACAAAGTCATGAACATAGTGCAAGCCAAAGTAAGAATCAACGCGCTTCAGCAAATGGAGGCCATCCATCAGTAGCAGCAAGGGGTTCTGTGGGAGGCCAACGGTATAATTCTACCGGGCATACAGTGGCAGCGCCAACACATACAACTCGTACCAGTACTGCTCCACAACAGCATTCTCAACCTGCACAACAGCATCAAGCACAACATACTGCAGCTCCTGCTCAACATCAGGCTCAACGCTCAGCACCTGCACAACAGCATCAGGCTCAACGTTCTGCTCCAGCACAGCAACGTCAAGCTCAGCCTATGCAACAGCACCAGGCCCAACGTTCGGAACCTACACAACAGCGTCAAGCACCTATGCAACAACATCAAGCTCCTCAGCACCAAAGTGAACCTTCTCATGAAGGTGGTGGAGGGAAGAGATAATTTATACGGTTAGGTGATGGTTTAAAAAGGCAGGTATTTACCTGCTTTTTTAATTTGAACAGTAGTAGATTAAACTGTACAAACAATAGGTTCCAAATACAGTGAAGTTATTCTTTCGAATTGATACTATATAGAAGATAACTGATACAATGTAAATTATGCAATTTAACTTGAGAAGTATGTAATAGACTTCGCAGTTGATAGTCTCATATTTGTACCGTGAAGATAATTTCACAATTAAAAATCAAAAAATATGTTTTACAATAATTATTTTGGTGGCATGCACTTCTTTTGGTGGGTATTTTGGGTAATAATGCTTATTTGGGTATTCGCTATTCCTTACAATATCCCTGGACAAAGATTCAAGGCGGATTCTCCTCTTGACCTTATAAAGAAGAGGCTTGCTTCGGGACAAATCACAACCGAACAATACCAGGAAATGAAAAAAATTATTGAAAGCTGAGAGATAACTCACATCATTTTCCTCCTTTGGTTCTCAGATATAAAAGCAGAGATGATTTAAATCATATCATGCAGCAAATTAAAATCATAAATGCCGGCTTACCGTTACGATACCTTGCAGCCATATTACTAATCTCAAACAATATATTAAGATGAACCCATTTGAAATCAAAAAAATCCTTGTTCCCGTTGACTTTTCAGGCACCGGTGAAAAGGTACTGGAACAGGCCATAATGATGGCAACAAAAGCAAAGGCGTCCATTACATTGGTTACATCCCTTGAAGGACCATTAAGCAATGCCGGCCCGGATCTTTTTGGGGTATCAATTAATCACAAAGAGAAGTATGAAGATGCAGTAATGGATTGGGTAAAACAACACATGGAGGCGTTTAAAAAGAAATTAATTGCAGGCGGGGTACCTAACGTTGACTATATTATTGAAAAAGGTTCTCCGTACAAAAAAATAGTAGCTACAGCTCAAAAAATTAAAGCTGATATTATTATTATGGGCACTCATGGTGTTTCTGGTGTGCGGGAATTTGTTGTTGGTAGTAACACCTTTAGGGTGGTAAGTGAGGCGCAATGCCCGGTTCTTTCAATACAAAAACACATTACAAGGCCAGGTTTCAAGGAAATTCTGCTCCCTTTCCGTGGTAAAGAGCATTCCAGAGAAAAAGTGAACTATGGAATAGACATTGCTAAGCTATATGGTTCATCAATATATGTATTAGGGATAAGTTACGATACTGATCCTTCAGCAGTAAGAAAAATACAACTTGAGGCAGACCAGATTGTTGAGATTATTCAAAAAGCAGGAGTCAACTGTACCGAGGAAGTAATTGGAGGTAACTATGAGGAAAAGTTAATTTTTGAACATGCAAAAAAGGTAAAAGCTGATTTAATTATAGCTATGTCAGACCTTGATACAATGGAAATTTCTGAGCTTGTTTCGGGGCCTTTTATACAACACTTAGTGAACCATTCACAAATACCTATATTGAGCATTCGCCCAAAATATAACCCGCACCCGATTCACGATGCCGGAGAAGATGCAGGAGATTGGTCGTTTTGGGGATAGTACCTATTATAACTTGTTGATGTGTTCACAATTGGTAAAGGGTTCTAAGTACTCTATTAAGCCCACATTATTTAACTTTTATAAAGATTCCCAGGTCATTTTCACTAATTTTTAAGCCTTCACATAGTTGCTCTTTATTTCCAAATTTATTTAACTTTTAGTTGC
>Ga0210386_10000504_pt1 | contig 35830 bp, 30 predicted proteins | sample IncBWH32OmetaG_FD_160091 | JGI IMG/M metagenome (GOLD analysis project Ga0210386, IMG submission 160091) | Forest soil microbial communities from Barre Woods Harvard Forest LTER site, Petersham, Massachusetts, United States - Inc-BW-H-32-O ...
TGCAGCCGATACTCTGGCGACAGCAAAGCAAAATCTGCAGAACGCGCAAGACCTGGATGTACATAAGAGCAAACGCAAGGAAGAAATTACCCTGGCCCGTGCCGCTGTACAGACAGCGGAGGACGCGCGCATCATGACGATTCGCAAGAAGCGCGCCGAAGACGAAGCAAACCAGAAGCAGGAGGCGCAGAATGCGCAACTTGCGGCACAGCAGGCACAACTGGCAGCCGAGCAGCAGGCAGCAGAGCGCGCTCGTGCCGACGCCCGTGCAGCGGAGGCCGAAGCCCAGGCAGCCCGTGCGCATCAGCAAACCCAGCAGGCTACCGACCAAACGGAACAGATGCGTGAGCGCCTGAAAGAGCAGTTGAACCAGGTATTGGCGACCAGGGAAACAGCGCGCGGTCTGATCGTGAACATGTCCGACGTGCTGTTCGATTTCAACAAATACACGTTGAAACCCGACGCACGGGAAAAGCTGGCCAAAGTGTCAGGCATCCTGCTCTCCTATCCGGGCCTGAAACTACAAGTGGAGGGCTACACGGATAACATCGGTACCGATGAATACAATCAGAAGCTTTCCGAGCAACGTGCCGATGCAGTCAGCGGCTATCTGGTAACGCAGGGCGTAGCTCAGACAAATATCAGTGCTGCCGGGTACGGCAAAAGCGATCCAGTAGCGGATAACTCAACCAATGATGGACGCGCCCAGAACCGTCGTGTGCAGCTGGTTGTTTCCGGCAACTCGATTGGAGTGCAGGAACAATCCCCTGCTACCTCCGGTCAGGCTGCTGTTGCACCCGGCATGGGCAATTCGCCTGTGCCGCCAAGCAATAGCGGCATTTCGAATCCCCCAGAACAATAATCACAATAACCATCGTTTATCCTCCACTGTTAAGGCTGCCCTTTTGGGCAGCCTTTTTTGTGTAAAGTAAACTGACATAATCCATTCAGTGTTCTTCTTCATTCAATGAGACAACTATGAAAATTGCATTTCTTGGCACAGGTCTAATGGGATCGGCGATCGCCGCTCTCCTGCTGAAGCAAGGACATGAGCTTACCGTCTGGAATCGGACAGAGAGCCGCCTTGCCGCTCTTGTGAAACAAGGAGCAATCGCAGCAAGCAGTCCCGCTGAAGCCGTGAAAAAGAGTGAGGTCGTCTTCAGCATGCTCATAGACGATCAAGCGACGGAAGAGGTGATCTTAGGCGGCAACGGCATGGGCGGCAACGGCGTGGGCGGCAATGGCATCCTCGATTCATTGCCGGAAGGCGCACTTCACGTTTCGCTCAGCACCATCAGCGTGGATCTGTCGCAACGATTGACCGTGGAACACGCGACCCGCAAGCGCGGATTCGTGGCGGCTCCTGTCTTTGGACGCCCGAACGTCGCAGCCGACGGCAAGCTTTGGATCGTGACCGCCGGAAAACAGGATGCGCTTGAAAAAGTGCGGCCACTGCTTGAGTGCTTCAGCCGGGGCATTACTGTCGTCGGCGATAAGCCGTACAAGGCGCACGCGCTGAAGATCGGCGGCAACTTCCTGATCACCGCAATGATCGCCTCTCTCAGCGAGGGGTTTGTATACGCGGAGTCGCAGAGCATCGACCCGGCTTTATACATCGAGTCCGTGAACGCCGCTCTTTTTCAGTCGCCCTTCTATGCGGCATATGCGAATGTTATGCTTCATCCTCCAGAGATACCTGCAGCCACCATCGCGCTCGGACAAAAAGATATGCGTCTGTTCCGTGCAGCGGCAGCCGCCACGAATACGAAAACACCCTCGCAGATCACTTCCAGGAGCAGCTGCATCAGGCAGGCGAAGCAGGACTGCGCGACCGCGACTGGGCTGCTGGCTACTACCAGTTCGTCCGCAGCGTTTCACACAAGACCACATAAGTTACGATGTCTGCATGCAGAAACTGAACGGAAATATTGTTTTCATTACAGGGGCCAGCTCCGGAATCGGTGAAGCCTCCGCCCTCGCCTTTGCCGCTGAAGGCGCGCGACTGCTGCTGGCGGCGCGCCGCGCGGAACGCTTTCAGGAATTGACGCCAAAGCTCAAAGAAGCAGGGGCAGCAGACGTCCACACATTTTCACTCGACGTGCGCGACGCCGCTCAGGTTGAGAGCCAGTTGCATGCGCTGCCGGAGGCGTGGAAGGCCGTCGATATTCTCGTGAACAATGCTGGCCTCAGCCGAGGTCTCGAAAAAGTACACGAGGGCAAGCTGCAGGATTGGAATGAAATGATCGACACCAATGTAAAGGGCCTGCTCTATGTGACGCGCGCCGTTGTTCCCGGCATGGTGGCACGCGGGCGCGGGCATGTCGTCAATCTCGGGTCAACCGCCGGAGAAATTACCTATCCCGGCGGCGCGGTCTATTGCGCCTCCAAGGCAGCCGAGCATGCAATCAATGATGGATTGCGGCAGGACCTGCTGGGCACGCCGATCCGCGTCACCAGCATCGACCCGGGCATGGTTGAGACTGAGTTCAGTGAAGTGCGCTTCCACGGCGACAAGGAACGTGCGGCTAAGGTCTACCAGGGGCTGACACCCCTGCAGCCTGCCGACATTGCCGACGCCATAATATGGGCCGTGACTCGGCCAGCGCACGTCAACATTGCGCGCGTGCTACTGACCAGCATTGATCAGGCGAATTCCCTGTTATTCAACCGAAAGCAATCGTGACGGTTACGATATCGAGCCGAGACGCGCTTCGATATCTGCCAAGGCAGCCTTTAGAGCTGCCCGGCGGTGCGGACTCGACGTGCGTTCATCGAGAATCCGCTCGCGCTGGAGTTCCAATTCCTGGCGTTGACGCGTACGCGCCGCTACTGCTGCGGCGTTCGGCCTGCCCTCTGCGTGCTCAGGCTCTGCCTGCTTCTCTGCCACTTGCTCCTCCACCGATTTGCTCTCCCATCCTCTAGCCATATCTTTATGGTATCGCTATCCGGGCGCATCTGCGAACGATCCGCGCTCATCTAAGAACTAAATCACGTTACCCGAGGCAAGGACCATCGATGAAACTCTGGCGAATTCCCTCTTTCGGCATTGACAAACTTGAGCTTATTGACGCGCCAACGCCTAAGCCCGCAGCTGGCGAAGTGCTGTTGAAGGTGCACGCAGTCTCGCTCAATTATCGCGATCTGCTCGTCACACTTGGGCATTACAGCCCGAAGATGTCGCTGCCTCGCATTCCTGCTTCCGATGGCGCGGGAGAAGTAGTTGCCGTGGGCGACGGCGTGACCCGGATAAAGATTGGTCAGCGCGTTGCCGGCATCTTTATGCAGAACTGGCTGGAAGGTCCACCCACGGCGCAGAAGCAGCGCCGCGCACTTGGAGGTGACATCGACGGCATGCTCGCCGAATACGTCGTGCTGCCGGAGAGCGGTCTGGTGGCCATCCCTGATCACCTGAGTTGGGAAGATGCCGCCACGCTGCCGTGCGCGGCAGTGACGGCGTGGAACGCTCTGGTCCATGCGGGCAGAATCAAGGTGGGCGATACCGTCGTGATTCAGGGCACGGGCGGCGTCTCGATCTTTGCTCTGCAATTTGCAAAAGCACTTGGCGCGCGTGTGCTGGGCACATCCAGCAGCAACGAAAAGCTGGATCGTGCAGCCACGCTGGGGCTCGATGCCGGCGTCAATTACAGACAGGTGCCAGACTGGGCGAACTGGGTGCTCGAGGAAACTCATGGTGAAGGCGCCGATCTGGTGGTGGAAGTCGGGGGCGCCGGAACGTTTGTGTCATCCCTCAAAGCGGTGCGAGTCGGCGGCACTGTCGCACAGATAGGCGTGCTGACCCACACCAGCGAGTCGCTCAACATCGTGCCCATTCTCCACAAACAGGTGCACGTGCAGGGAATTTACGTGGGGTCGCGCGCCGATTTTCTTGAAATGAATCGGGCAATCGACCAGATCCGTCTCAAACCCGTTGTGGATGAGATATTTACCTTCGATAAAGCTCCGGCAGCTCTCAAACGCATGCAGTCGGGAGCGCACTTCGGAAAACTGGTGATACGCGTCTCCTGATTACCTTTTTTCATTACCTTTTAGCACCCGGGCGCGCCTGCTTCGTTTTCAAGCGAAATGCATCTTATCTGGTGCACGGCGTCTGATCCGTGAAACGGCGTTGGAAAGCTGTTCACTATGACGATGAAAGAGGCCCTCCATGAAAGTTTTGCAAGTCATTTTCAATTTTCTGTATGAAATTCTGCTTGGTTGCCGGCACGACCGTTTGACCCGCCCATTCACACTCCAGCAACAAACCTATAAAGTTTGCCTGGATTGCGGAAAACACGTTTTTTATTCCACTGACACCATGCGTCCCTTGAGCGGGCGCGAGCTTCGCCGTCTCCGCGCAATGCAGGCAAGTGAGCTGAAAGTGCTCCCGGCTGCAAAGACTGCGGCTTCTCTGAACGGTGAAAATAACTCCCGGGCAGTCGCATAATCAGAAAATAATCCTCCTGCCTGGTCATGGTTGGGTTCGCGATTTCGTGACAAAGTGGGGCGTTCGACGGTCTAATAGTTTTGTCACGCTTCACTTCGCCGAATGTTTGCTTCCATCCAGTCTCGCCTCCTTGCTGTCTTCGCGCCGCTCTTCCTGCTGGCGGCGGGGTGTGGAAGTTTTTCGGCAGGCAACGGCGGATTTTCTATCTCTTCCTCTGCTACGACAGTCGCCACAACTGGGCAGGTTCAATTCAAAGCCATGCTATTGGATGGATCGGCAGCCGCTGCAAGCTGGTCAGTAAGCTCTACGCAGAACGGTTCATCGCTGGGCGGCGGTTCCATTGACGCCACCGGCCTCTATACTCCGCCGAATGCGCTCTCGAGCGACAGTATTTCTGTGGAAGTCACAGCGCATCTGCAGAGCGACCCTTCCCGCACAGCTAGCGAGACCATCACTGTAACTCCGGGCTTCCTTCAACCTCTGCTGCCTGAGAATGCAGCCGTTGCGCCGGGAACGACGCTGGAAGTCTCGGCGCAAATCGCCGAGGTCAACGGCGGTACTGTGCATTGGAGCCTGAGCGACAACGCAATGGGGACAATCGGGCAGACAAGCTGTCAGCATGGGCAACAGCAGTACACACTCTGCAAAGCGAGCTACACAGCGTCCAGCACTGTTTCCGGATTGCAGTCCGCGCATGTAATTGCAACCGTAAACGATACAAATACGCAGGCCCGGCTGCACCTGTTGCTGAACACGAATGGGGTCAACTCCAGCGCAGCGACGAATCAGGCCATGCAGTCAGGATTGATCGCGCTCGGCACCTCCGGCGGCAACGATTCCGACTATGACGTATATAAAGATGCTTCCGGCAACAGCTACATCGCCGACTGCTGCGGTGGAACGCTCGGCGCACTCGTCGAAGATACCGAACACAATCAATACGTTTTGAGTAACAATCACGTGCTGGCAGAATCGGACCAAGGCAGAATCGGCGATACCATCGATCAACCCGGTCTGATCGACGATGCCTGCCGTCCTCTCAGCCAGCCAGGCTCGACCGTGCGCTCCATTGGCACGTTGCGATACTATGTGCCGCTCGCAACGAATCAGTCGAATGTGGACGCGGCGCTCGCAGCCGCCGCTCCCGGAGCGCTGGATTCCTCGGGCAGCATTCTGCAGCTTGGGCCTGCAAGCACTGGCATGAATGCGCCTCTTGGCGCAGCGCCTCCGGTTGCAGGCAGCGGAGAAGCTCTGAATGCCGCCAACCTGAACGGACTGCGCGTAGTCAAAAGTGGACGCACGACCGGACTTACCTGCTCCACGGTCGATAGCATCGACCTCGCCGTGAAGGTGGACTATTACAAAGACTGCGCCGAGACGCAGCCCTACTACACGAAGACTTTTACCGGACAGATCGGCATCAGCGGCAACAGCTTTTCCGATAGCGGCGATTCGGGAGCGCTCATCGTCGATGCCAGCAATGCCGAGCCGATTGGTCTCTTCTATGCCGGAGGAACCGATGGCAACGGCAATGGCCTGAGTCTCGCCAACCCCATCGCCGACGTATTGAGCGAGCTCGGAACACAGGCCGGATCGAAGCTGAGCATCGTCGGCACTAAAACTCCGCATGCCGTTACCTGTCTCAACTATGACAACAACACGCTGCTCGCGGCCTCGCTTTCTGACCTTTCGCATGCCGCGGAAGCGCAGGCCAGGAGTGCAGCTCAGGGCGCCGCAGCCGAGCTTGTCGATCATGAGAAAGGCATTCTGGGCGTCGTTGCAGGAAAGAGTATGGACAGCCCCGGTGAGGCGGCTGTGACCGTCTACATCGATAAGGCCAAACCAAATACAGCCGTACCGCAAACTATCGGGGGGGTACGCACTGCGGTCGTTCTGACCGATGCCGCTGCCGTCGCGAATGGCACCGCGCCGAAGCTTCCCGTCAATGCTGCTGGAATGCAGCTTGCTGCCCCAGTCCTCAACGCTGCGTCATCCGTGCAGCGTCAGTATGCGGCGCAGCTACTGGCCGACCCCGCGATCTTTGGCGTAGGCGTGACGCAGAGCCGCGACAATCCGCAGGAAGCCGCGCTGCTGGTGCTGGTCGATCTGAACAAAGTGCCTAAGACGATGCCGGCCACGCTTGGCGGCCTGCGTGTGCAATATATGCAGCTGCATCGTTTTCATGTGACGAAGTCCAAATATGCCGGAGCGCATCCTGTATCGAGCTGCTCGCTGCAATCGATGAAGCCCGAAGCGCTGCGCTAGGGTCTGTTCACAGGCCCTAGACCATCTGGGAGCTTGCCTGCAGACTCTCTGCCGGCGTTTGTTCTGCGCGCACCGACGGGAAGAAAATCATGAAGCCCGTTCCATGACAGGATGAATTGGTGTGGTTTGCAGCCCCATCCTCTTCCGCGCGGCTGCGAATGCGAACCACGCCGTGATGCTTGCGGATCACCTCGGCGCTCACCCAGAGTCCGAGCCCGGTGCCTGTCGCTTCTTTCGTCGTGAAGAACGGCTCAAAGATGCGGCTGCGTACTTCATCGGACATGCCGCAGCCGGTATCGAAGACAGAAATGCGAACGCCTTCAATCGCCGGATCGCGCCACGAGCGCGAACGCCGCACACTGAGTACCAGCCGTCCCGGCCCCGGCGTCATCGCATCCAGCGCGTTGCCGATTAGATTGGCGAAAAGCTGCCGCAGCTCACCGGCAAAGCAGAACAGTTCGACATCCGGTTGATAGAGCCGCTCGACTTCCACTTGCAGCGAAACCACGCGGCCCTGGTGCAGCGTCAATACGGAATCGATCAGTTCGCTTATATTCGCGGTGATGGGCAGGGTGGACTGACGGTAGAAGCGCAGTGTCTGCTGCGCAATCTCAGAGACACGAGCCACTTCATGCTGTGCCAGCTCGACATACTGCCTCGTCTCGGCAGGGAGTGAGTTCTGCAGACGAATGAGGTACAGCAGATTCGTCACCGCTTCCAGCGGATTATTGATCTCATGCGCAATCGAAGCAGCGAGACGCCCGGCCGCCGCCAGCTTCTCCGTCTTGCGCAACGCATCTTCGGAATTGCGGCGCTGTGTCGTGTCAACGATGACGGCCCCCACCCAGCGAACCACATTGGCGCTGATGTGGACAGGATAAATATTCATCAGCCAGCTGCGAACGCGGCCGGGATGCGTATCCATCTCGCCGGCAAGCTCCAGGTCCTGGACGGCGGTTCCGTTTTCAAATACTGAATCGATAGCGCGCTGCATAGCAAGCGCGGCCGACTCCGGAAAAATTTCATAGACCGTGCGGCCAATATGCCGGCTGATGGTGCTGTGGTTCATATCCGCAAGGAACTGATTTACACGGACGAAACGAAATTTGCGATCGAAGAATGCGAAGCCGATAGGTGCATTTGCCAGCATGGAATCGAGAAGAGCCAAGGTATCGTTTAAACCTGACCGTTGCTCCTCAATTGACGAGACCATCATGTTAAAGGCTCTCGTCAGGTCAGCCGCCTCGTTGGAAGAAGAGATATGCAACGGGAAGGATGCCGTGTCTTCCGGATCGCGCACGAGTTGTCGCGTGGCGTGCATCAACAGGTTGAGAGGCCGTGTGATCGTGCGCGCCATGAACGTAGCCAGCAGTGTGCAGCCGAGGATCGCGATCCCAGCTGAAATGAGGGTGATGCGCAGCAGCGAATGCAGTTGCAGTCGGTCGGCATCCTCATTGGGATAGATCCACACCAGCGCCCGTACTTCTCCATTCACCTTCACAGGCGCGACAATCTCGCGAATGCTGTCTTTCAATGTAAAGAGAGTCGGGTTCTGCAGACTGTTCAGGTAGCTGCGCTCGACGAGTGTCAGATTCAACTTCCTATTCATCGACGCGTCGCTGCCAACGATCGTCAAACCCTGAAGATCGGTGATCTGCACGTTGCCGATACTGGGATATTGCATGAGGGCGCTGACCAGTCCCTGCAAAAACTCCGTATTTCCTGCCTTGATGGCAGCGCTGGCCTGCAGGGCAAGCTGCGATCCCTGGTACTCAAGCCGCCGGTCAACGCGCTGCTGCAGTTCTTTCTGCTGTTCGCGAACGAGAAACACCGCGAAGAGAGCCAGCACCAGCAACTCAAAGAGCACCAGGCTCGCAATCAATTGACCGCGAATTGTTCGAGGCCGAAGTAAAGCCATTGTCCTCAAAAACTGCCCATGCAGCTCTTTCGCTTTTGAAGCGCCACGCGGACGGGGGAAATTTATCTACAGATTACGCTCTGATCGTGCTGGAAATCTTCTCTTTCAAATCTGATGCGATTTGACGACCGTGAAAGCGGCCATTCTCGATGAAGATTTCGTTGGTTCTCTCGCCGGCAATAATGACACCCGCAAGATAAATCCCGGGCACGTTGCTTTCCAGACTCTGCGGATCGCATGCGGGACAGCGATCCTCGCCTTCAAGATTCACACCGAGCGCAGTCAGAAAGTCGAAATCGGGATGATAACCGGTCATCGCAAACACGTAGTCATTCCTGAGTGTCAGCGACTCCACAGGCGTTTGCAGGGTGACCGTATCTTCGCTGATGCTCTCAACGCTGGTCTGGAAATACGCGGTGATTTCACCGTTCTTGATGCGGTTTTCGATGTCCGGCAAAATCCAGTACTTTACATGCCTGTGCATGGCCGGTCCACGATGCACCAGCGTCACACGCGCTCCATGGCGCCAGAGATCGAGCGCGGCAATAGCAGCAGAGTTCTTGCCGCCGATCACCAGAACATCGAGATCGTAATACGGATGCGGATCGTCATAGTAGTGGTGCACTTTGGGTAGCTCTTCGCCCGGTAAGTCAAGGTAGTTTGGCAGATCGTAGTATCCCGTCGCCACCACGAGCTTGCGTGCGTAGTGTACAAACTTGCGTCCAAACCGGTCGGTGACATGCACCCGGAAATCGCCATCTGAGCCGGTAATCGAATCGACGTTCTGGTACTGGCGAATATCCAGCCGATAATGTTCCGCAACTTTGCGGTAATACTCCAGCGCCTCATTGCGTGTCGGCTTCTGGTTCACGCTGGGAAATGGAATGTCGCCAATTTCAAGCAGCTCCGGCGTGGTGAAAAACGTCATGTGAGACGGATAATGGAAGAGCGAATTGCACAGACATCCCTTGTCCACCAGAACGCTGCTCAGCCCCGCGCGCTGAGCTTCAATGGCGCAGGCCATGCCCGTCGGCCCGGCGCCGATCACGAGGACATCAAAAGTAACGCTCACCAGCTCATTGGCGTCCATCTTTTTAGATTAGACGATTTCCCGACAGGAATCACCGTCTGCCGCCTCTCGCGCATTCCATGCCCTGATTCATTTACCCTAAAAGCAGCAAAGGATTTTTAGTTTCCATGGCGACGATCAAGCAGGAAGACCTGATTCAGAGTGTTGCAGACGCTCTGCAGTACATCAGCTATTACCACCCGGTGGATTACATCACCAATCTGGCCAAAGCCTATGAACGTGAAGAATCTCCCGCGGCCAAGGATGCGATGGCACAGATCCTCATCAATTCGCGCATGTGCGCCGAGGGCCATCGTCCCATCTGCCAGGACACGGGCATCGTCACCGTCTTCCTGAAAATCGGCATGGCCGTTCGCTGGGATGCGGAGCTGACGGTCGAAGAAATGGTGAATGAAGGCGTGCGCCGCGCCTATCTCCATCCTGACAATGTGCTGCGCGCTTCGATTCTCGCCGATCCGGCGGGAGCGCGGAAGAACACGCGCGACAACACGCCGGCGGTCGTCAACGTGCAGCTGGTCAAGGGCGGGGATGTGGATGTCATCGTCGCGGCTAAAGGCGGCGGCTCGGAGGCGAAGTCGAAGTTTGCCATGCTCAACCCGTCCGACTCAGTAATCGAATGGGTGCTGAAGACGGTTCCCACCATGGGCGCGGGTTGGTGCCCACCCGGCATGTTGGGCATCGGCATTGGCGGCACTGCGGAAAAGGCCATGCTGCTGGCGAAGGAAGCACTGATGGATCCGATCGACATTCAGGACGTCATCGAACGCGGCCCGCAAAACAAGATCGAAGAGATGCGCGTCGAACTGTACAAAAAAGTCAACAACCTCGGTATCGGCGCGCAGGGTCTCGGCGGACTTACGACCGTGCTCGATGTAAAGATCCTTGACTATCCCACACACGCGGCCAACCTGCCAATCGCCATGATTCCCAACTGCGCGGCAACCCGGCACGCCCACTTTACGCTCGATGGCTCAGGTCCGGTCGCGCTCGATCCGCCATCTCTCAAAGACTGGCCTGAGCTGACATACGATACATCTTCGGCCCGCCGGGTCAACCTCGACACAGTAACGCGCGAAGAAGTGGCAACATGGAAGCCGGGAGAAGTTCTGCTGCTGAACGGCAAGCTGCTTACCGGACGCGACGCCGCGCACAAGCGCATGACCGATATGCTGAATCGCGGCGAAAAACTGCCCGTCGATTTCACGAATCGCTTTATCTACTACGTTGGCCCGGTCGATCCGGTGCGCGAAGAGGTGGTCGGCCCGGCAGGTCCCACCACGGCAACACGCATGGACCAGTTCACGCGGCAGATGCTCGAACAGACAGGCCTGGTGGGAATGGTGGGCAAGGCCGAGCGCGGACCTGCGGCCATTGAGGCCATCCGCGACAATCGTGCGGTCTACCTGATGGCAGTCGGCGGAGCGGCATACCTCGTCTCCAAGGCCATCAAGGCATCCCGTGTGTTGGCATTTGAAGACCTCGGGATGGAAGCCATCTACGAGTTTGAAGTGGCAGATATGCCGGTTACGGTCGCCGTCGACTCGAAGGGCACCTCGGTGCATCAGACCGGGCCGAAGGAATGGCAGGCGCGGATACAGGCCAGCCTGGGTGGCGTTCCGATTCTTGCCTGATTGTGCGAGTCGGGCATCTAATCATTTGTGATGCCTGAGACTCGCAAGGAAAAAGATTCGCTCGGATTTGTCGAAGTCCCCGCGCGCGCTTATTACGGCGCGCAGACGGCGCGGGCAGTCGAAAACTATCCCATCTCCGGCATGCGCGCGCATCCGAAGCTGATCCGCGCCTTCGGCATGGTGAAGCGCGCCGCTGCTGAAGCCAATAAAGAGCTTGGGCTCCTCGATGCGCACCGCGCTGACGCCATCATCCAGGCAGCGCAGGAAGTCATCGACGGCAAGTGGAACGAAGAGTTCGTCGTCGATGTCTTTCAGGCAGGCGCGGGCGTCAGCTTCCACATGAATGCGAACGAAGTGCTTGCCAACCGCGCGAATGAAATTCTCGGCGGCAAGCTGGGCGAGTACGCCTTCGTTCATCCCAACGACCATGTAAATTACGGCCAATCGACCAACGACGTCTTTCCCACCGGCATGCGCGTGGCCACGCTGCTGAATCTGGAAACAATCTACCCCGTTCTCGACGCTCTCGCTGCGACCTTCGCTGCTAAAGCAAAGGAATTTGACGGCGTCATGAAGTCGGGCCGGACGCACTTGCAGGATGCTGTTCCGATTCGCCTTGGCCAGGAGTTTGCCGCCTATGGTATGGCCATAGAAAAGGGCGGAAGGAATCTGCACCAGACCGCCGATTCCCTGCGCGAGCTGGGGCTTGGAGGCAGCGCTGTCGGCACCGGCATCAATACGCATCCCGATTACCGCGCAAAGGCCGTAGCAAACCTGGCGCGCATCTCCGGACAGAACCTCATCCCTGCCACAGATATGCGTTGGGCGATGCAGTCGAATGCCTGCATGGGCGAGGTAAGCGCAGCACTGCGCAGCCTTGCGCTTGAAGTCATTCGCATCTCAAATGATTTCCGTCTGCTTGCATCCGGTCCGAACACCGGCCTGAACGAGATTCACCTGCCAAGCCTGCAGCCCGGTTCATCGATCATGCCGGGGAAGATCAATCCCGTCATCCCGGAGCTGGCGGCAATGGTAAGTTTTCAGGTGATCGGCAATGATACGGCTGTTGCCTATGCGGTGCAGGCAGGCCAGCTTGAATTGAACGTGATGATGCCGACGATGGCTTACAACGTCCTGCAGAGCACCACGATTCTTGCCAATATGCTGCAGCAGTTCAACCGGCACTGCGTCGCCGGCATCAGCGCCCACGAAGACCGTTGCAATTTCTACGCGCAGAGCACGGTCTCTCTGGCAACAGCCCTGAATCCATATATCGGCTATGCGAAGGCAGCGGAAATTGTGAAGGAATCAATAGCCACCGGAAAGTCGATCATCGAGATCGCGCGCTCGAAACATCTGCTGAGCGAGAAGGAGATCGCCGAAATTCTCGATCCCGTCCGCATGACGGAGCCGCAATACCCGCTCGAAGCCGCGAAAGAGCGCGACAAATCTTAGAACGAGAAATCAGGATTGAGGATAGGAACGAGATTCCCTCGCAGATCATGCGAAATCATTTCCTATCCATGAGACAAATTTGCTCCAAAAAAAGCAAAAGCCGTGCTGTTGCACGGCTTTTCTCACGAAGCGGAAGTTGTCTGCTTCTACTGCCTTCCGAACCGGTAAACGACGCCAGCCGTGAAGCCCAGGTTATTCTGCGTCGAGCTCCCGTATGTGGTCAACAGGTAGCTGGGAGTCAGTCGCAGCGCCAGTCCGGGGCTCAGGTTGTAGTCCACGGATGCACCCGCGTCCATGTTAAACGAGTTCCCATTGGGGTAGAGACCGATGAGCACACCCGGAAGACCGCCGGTATTGGTGTCGAAGTTCCCGCGTCCTAAACCGACGAGAACGCGACCCGTCCAGGCCCAGTGCAACCCCTCGAAGAAGCGGACCGTCGGGCCGGCCAAAAAGGTGTACTGGCTGATGCTGGGCTCATAAACGCCAAAGGGATTGCGTCCGGTATAGGCCGTCCCGTAGTAGCCGCGCCCGTCAACCGTAATGCCGATCTTGCCGAATGCGTAGTCCGTGATGCCCACATTCCAGCCCGCTTCATTGAGACGCTGCAAATCGTTTCCGGGACGAAAGCGCAGGTAATTGCCACCGAAATGCGCCTCATACTTGTGTGAGTATGTGTCCTGAATCACCTGTTGCTCGCGCAGCTTGCGACGAGCCTTCACGCGCGCCTGCGCCTGGCGCAGCACCTCGGCGCGTTCCTGCGCAGATGGTTGGGGAGCCGTCTGCGTCGTCTGAGCAGTCTGTGCTCCATCCGTTGGCTGGGGTTGATCGGTGACGTGCTGCGCTCGAACCTGAAGCGCCGCAAAAGAAAGAAGTGTGAATGCCAGAACCGGGTAAAAACGGTTGGAACGAAACATGAACCTGAATGCCTCCACTGCCGGCGAAAAAACCAAAATTGAGACGATCGAACTTCCTTCAAAAAAACGGAAACGACTCTCTAAGGCCAAAGCTCCTCTTATTTTAGAGCCTTCGCGGCATTTTCATGGGCCGGACTGGCGAACAAGGTCCAAATTCTACTGAATTGCCATGAAATCTCTTGCGCTCCGCTCCGAGGCCTGCTTTCCTAAGTGAACCCGGCTGTGGAGGGTTTTCTTCCAGCCGCCGACCATTCTGGCTTCGCCGTGAGGACGCAATACGCATGAAGGGATTTTTAGTAGGGCTGATTCTGGGGCTGATCGCAGTTCCTGCCGCTGCATACTTTTATCTTCGTCTTGGCCACCCTCCGGTCGCCGTCACCGATCCGTCTCTTCCTATGGAGCAACAGATCACGAACGGCCCGCTCCACGCACGCATCGATCGTGAGATGGCCAAAGGCGCACCCATCTCTCCCAGCGAGACCAATCTGCTGGTAGGCGCGCAGATTTACCGCGAGCAATGTGCCGCTTGTCACGGGCTTTATGGACGGCCTTCGAGCTTCGGCGAGCATATGTATCCGGATGCTCCTCAGCTCTGGCAGCCGCATGGAAGTGGTGTGGTTGGCGTGAGCGACGATCCTCCAGGGGAGACTTTCTGGAAGATCAAAAACGGTATCCGTCTCACCGGCATGCCGTCTTTTGAACGCGTCCTGAACGATACACAGATGTGGCAGGTCACGCTGCTGCTGGCAAATGCTGACAAGCCGCTGCCTACCGGCGTGCTCGACCTGATGAAACAACCGCTGAATTTCACCCCGGCCACGGCGTCCGAAACCTTGCCGGAAACGAAGTAACACCACCGGTACCGCCGTTCAGAGCGGCTGCGCGGTTACCATTGCAAATTGGTCGGTCTGGAGTCGTTCCTTCCTTAAGAGCAGCATGGATGCAACCCATTCCATGCTGCGAGGAAACCGGAACGTCTTCCCCGGCCTTCAAGCTTGCATCGTGGCAGCGCTGCCACTAGTCTCAGGTCAGGAAGCCTCTATATTTCATGCCGAGCCTGTACCAAAGACTCATCCTCGGATTTTTACTCTTGATTGGACTGGTTGCCGGACTGGGCATGCTGGTCCGCCACTCGTTCGTGCACCTCTCTGCATTGGACGAGCAACAGCAGACGGCTGACGCCGCTGCCGGATCACTCTCGCAGGTACAGACATCCATCGCGCGCGAGCAGGTGCTGGCCGGCCATCTGGCGGCTGCACCGGACCGCAGTCTCTTCGGACAGCTTTCGATCGAAGCGCAGGCGACCGATCAGCGGATGACAGTTGCGAACCAGGCGCTTTCCACCGGTGGGCAGATTCCCTCGATACTGCCCTTGCAGCAGAAACACACAGCGCTCATCGAGCATCTCCATGCCGCCGCGGATGCGCCCGGTACCTGGCAGCATCTCGCAGCGGATACACTGCGTCCGCAACTCGATGAGATCGACCAGTCGATCTCCGACGACCTGAGCATGCTCTTCCATCGCAGAGCGGCGCTCATGGCCACTCTCAATCATGAGCGCTTCCTGCTGCGCGCCCGGCTCATTGCGGTTTCCGGCGCAAGCCTTTTTATTGCGATTGGAATATCGATTGTCTCGGTATTCTTCGTCATCCTGCCCATTCGCCGGACAGCCAAGGTCGCGCAGCTCATTGGTCAGGGAGATCTGCACCAGCGCATCGAGTGGCGCACCCACGACGACCTCGGCACCATCGCCACCGAAATTAACCGGATGGCAATTCGCCTGCGCGACTTGCGCGAAACCGAGTCAGGCCGTCGCCAGATGGAACAGCAGCTCAGCGACGCTGTAGTGCAATCGATCTTCGAGCCCGTTATCGTCACCGACGCCAAGGGCCACGTGCTCAAGCTCAATCAGGCATCGACCGAGCTGCTTGGCAAATCGGCAACCGACAGAATGGCGCTCACCAACACCCCCGGCGGCGAAAAAATCCTCAATGCCGTGCGCAATGCCGTTTCCATGCAGCGTGCCATGAGCGGTGAAGGCGAGGCCACGCTGTTACCCATGCGTATCGGCAGCGCTCAGCGGAGCTATCGCCTGCGCACCTCTCCGATGCGCGATAGCGACGGCAAGCTGCTCGGCGCCGTCACCGTACTGGAAGACGTGACTGTGCTTCAGGACATCGACCGCTTCAAGACGCGCTTTCTTACCGTGGCTTCAGAAAAACTGCGTGACCCGCTGCAGCGCCTGCGTCTGGCTCTCTACACACTCACCCGCGGGCATGCCGGGGAACTGCGCCCATTACAGGTGGACATCATCGAAGGCGCGAGCATTGAGGCGGAAAAGCTCGACGATCTGATGGCCGACCTCATCGAGGTGGCCGAGATCGATACGGGCCGCCGCGAGATGAAGCTGGAGCGTCTCCGTCCTATCGATATTCTTGAGGACGCCCATTACCGCTTCCGCGATCAGGCGCGCGAAAAGAATATCGAGATCACAGTCAACGCCTTCTCTGACCTGTCCTTTGTCAATGCAGACCGCCGCGCGCTGCGCAGCATCATGGACAACCTTCTCAGCAACGCCTTGCGCTACACACCATCCGGAGGCCACATTCGCCTTGAAGCCTCCGAGATGAAAGACGGCATTCAATTTCTGGTAAAGGACAATGGTCGCGGCATTGAAGCGGAACGTCTCTCCACGGTTTTTGGCCGATTCAGCGCCACTTCCGGCCAGGGCACGGGGCTGGGCCTCGCTCTGGTACGCCGTCTTGTCGAATCACTCGGCGGCCAGGTCTCGGTCGAAAGCCGCATTGGACAGGGGACCACATTTCGCTTCACCCTGCCTCTCGCCACGGTCACCCAATCGCGCCATCAAGTGGAGATCGGCTGATCATGTGCGCACAGATTGACATCACCTCCCTGCCGCCCGTCGCAGAGCCTGAGCCCGCGAAGCTTCGCGTCTACCTGGGAGCAGCGCCCGGAGTCGGCAAGACGTATCGCATGCTCGAGCAAGCGCACATGTTGCGCCAGCAGGGCGTGGACGTCGTAATCGGGCTGGTCGAAACACATGGGCGCAAGGAAACTGCTTCGCTCATTCGCGACCTCGAAATCATTCCGCAAAAAGAGGTCGTCTACCGCTCCGTCACGCTGCTCGAAATGGACATCGACGCCATTCTCGCGCGCCATCCGGACACCTGCGTGGTCGACGAGCTGGCGCACAGCAATGTGCCCGGCTCCCGCAACCGCAAGCGCTATGAAGATGTGCTGGAGCTGCTCGACGCAGGCATCAACGTGATGACCGCGATCAACATCCAGCATCTTGAAACCCTGAACGACGCCGTATCCCGCTCTGCGAGCACGCAGATTCGTGAAACCGTCCCGGACAGTTTTCTCAAGCGTGCGAATGAGGTGGTAAACGTCGATGTCACCATCGACGAGCTGCGCTCACGCCTGCGTGAGGGAAAAATCTATGCTCCGGAAAAAATCGAGCAGGCGCTGGCGAACTTTTTTCGCAAGGGCAACCTGAACATGTTACGCGAGCTGGCGCTGCGCACCACCGCAGAGCAGGTAAGCACCGCCGCATCGGAATATCGCCGCATCCAGGGTTTAGAGCAGGCGCCTATCCCTGAAAAGGTCATGGTCTGCCTCTCGGCACGCCCGGGTACAGAGAGGCTGATTCGCGCAGGCGCACGCATCGCAGGCCGTCTCGCTACGAATTGGTATGCCGTCTATGTGGAAACTCCGGATAAAGACAACCGCCACGGCGATCCCGAAGCATTTCAGCGGATGGAAGAATATGAGCGCATGGCGCGGGAACTGGGCGCGAAGGTCGTAGTTCTCAAAGATAAAAGCGTTGCCGACGCGCTGATCGCATTCAGCAAGCGGGAGAACATCTCGCACGTCGTCTTCGGACAGTCGGCGCGGTCACGTTTCGATATCCTGCTGCGTGGTTCGATTATCAACCGGTTCCTGGCAGAAGTCCGCGACACCACCGTGCAGGTGGTGCCCATGAGCAAGGAAAAACGCTAGGGAGTAGCCGTCCAGGCACACGCGCCTTCAGCGCCAGAGTGCCGCAGGAGCGTTTTTGAATCCAAGGCGGCACTGCCGGCTGCCACATAGCCTGCCCTGAGCGAAGCCGAAGGGTTCGCGTTAGCTAATGTGGGCCGAACGACCGCCGTCAAAGACGGCGCACAGAGTTCTTTTGTGTTGTGGTTTCTGCTGGCGCTACTGCCGTTTCAACACTGCGCTGCGATTCTCGTCTGCCGTAATGGCCGACTCGAGTTTCTTGAGCGCATCGTACTGGTCGGGATTCAAAGCAAGCTCCTTCACCACCAATTCGCGTGAATACCGCAGCACATTCTGGTCTGTCTTCACCTCGCTGCGATACGTGGCGAAGCCCACATCGACTTGAACCGGCTCCGGGACTTCATCAATCGAGAATCCAGCAGGCACGGTTACGTCAAAGGAATCGCGCCACGTGCCCACTGCCGCCAGATCGATCGGATATTTTCTCGGCCTGTCGTTCAGCTCCTTCGCGTCCGATCCCAGCACGCGAGGCCGCACCAGCAGCAGGTTTCCAGCCGACTTGGCATAGTCCGGTGCGGAAATCTGGTACGTCAGCACAAACTTCTCTTCCAGATTCTGCACATTCTCTACGCTCTCTGTCGTGAGGTGAAACGCGGAAAAATCCTCCCGCAGCCGCGCCTCTACATACTTGCGCCGTTCCTTGTCTGCGTTCACCGCGAAGTAGTAGCGTTCTCTGCCGGACGAGGCTCCGACACGCTTCTCCGTCACCGAGCCTTGCAGCGTGCCATCGGCATCCAATTCGAATTTCGCGGTCCGCTCCGTCACATCTGCATCCGGTGGAACCACCGGCAGCTCGATCACCTGGCTGTCTGTGCCATTCACCAGCGTCCCATAGCTGCCTTGCAGATAGGTTGGCAACAGTCCCAGCGGCACATACTGGTTGGTTGGGTCGAAGATGAGAAAACGCTGACCGTTGCGCGTCTTCACGATGGTCTTCAGCCGGGCGTCGTTATACCCTACAGGCATCTCAATCGCAGCAATCGCATGATTGCCGTCAATCGACGGCACGTGCGCGTCCACAAATCCGCGGCGCGTGTCCACCAGCACATAGGTTGCATGCACGCCAATCGAGTTCATCATCGCAATCAGCAGCGTTGCCTTGTCCTTGCAGTCGCCATAGCGGTTATGGAAAACCGCCGCAGCCGCATGCGGCTGGTATCCGCCGATCCCGATCTCAATCCCAACATAGCGAATTTCGCGTTGCAGAAATTCTGCAATCTTTTCCACGCGAGCTGTGAAGTCACTGTCTCTGCTGACTAGTTCCTGTGCCTTCGCCGAGACTTCACTCGTAGTCGCCGTTTGCGGAGCGCCCAGTCCCTCGTACCAATTGCCAATGCTTGTCCACAACTGGTCGCCCTGCGCAATGTCGTTCGCGGCGTAGTGCACGACCATGCGGCCCGCAATGGCCACTTCTGCAGGCGCTAACGGCACATCCTCCAGATCGATTGCGGGCAGGTCCGTCAGTTCCCAACGCCAGTGGTTTGGAGCAACTTCCAGTGGCTGCACCGGATCGTGCCGATGCCACAGCGCACGCTGCTTCCAGCCCGCAGGAAGATCGATCTCGAAGACGGCGCGGCGGACTGGAATCGAGTTCTGGAAATCCCAGGAACTTTCCGTCATGTAGTTCGGCAGTTGACTCTCATACTCATACGCCACCACGCCCCCGGGATCGGCTCCCGGCGGCGTCACAATTTTAGCGCGGTCGTCAAGATAGAGCATGCCGCCTTCTTCGCCGCCTTCCTCGCGAATCTGGTCATCCTTTACCGTGTACTGGTGCCCATCCGGTCCGATGCTCCAGGCATGAAATGACAGCAGCTTTCTTCCCATTCCAGACCATGCAACCAGTTCGGCGTACTCGCGGCCTTGCGGCCTGAGCAGTTTAATCACTTCCCGCCGCCGCAAGCGTGTCTGGCCGTCCGGCTGCACGGTAAGCAGTTCGTCCTTGAGCAACACGACAGCTTTCGCGCCTTCTGGATTCGCGACCTGTGCGCCGGCAGCCTGCAACATCCAGTCAGGCAGAGGCGGCGGGGAAGCAGACGCATGGCCCACCCCATTGCCTAGCCCAGACAAAACGAAAGCGACGATGACCGAGGCCAGCAGCCGCATCTAATTGCCCTTTCCTACGCCAGCCATATGCAGTACCGCCTGCTGCTGATCCTGCGCATTCGTCTTTGCGTAGAAGTCTTTGAGCTCCGAATACTCCTTCGTATCGTAGAGAGTATTGGCAATAATCATCAGGCGCCCGTAGTTGTAGGTCGTCTCGGTTCCTTTGTACTTGGCTATATAATCCGCATGTTTCGGCAAAGGTATTTCTGCGTCTTTCGGAACGCTTTCAACGGCGAAGCCCGCAGGCAGCGTAAGCTGCACGCTGTCCTTCACCATGTAAGGAAAATGCAGGTCCACGGGATTTTCGCGCTTATCATGCACAAATAAAGGCTTTGCATTTGCCTCAAAGAACGTTCCCGGCAGGAAGACCCTCATGCCTGTAGCAGTACCGATGCCACCGCTCACATCGGCCCGGGCCATAAGTGTGTGCTCGTAATCGATCAATCCGAGGAAGTGATTCATCTTCACCACAACGCCGGCTGGCATGTCCTTCTGCAGCTCTTCTTCAAAATCCTTCTTCGTCTGCTCTTCATCCGTGCGTAATGCCTGCTGGCGCCAGCGCAGCGCCTCACTTCCGGTAAGGGTTATCGTGATTTGTCCTTGCAGCTTGCCGTTGCTCTCCATCGTCAGCGCCGCATTGCGCAGGATCGCCGTATCTTTATAGCCCTGACCTGACGATTCTGCCATCGCCGTACCGTCGTCCTGCTGCCGTATGCCTTGGGTAAAGGTGTGCTTCCAATGTAGCTGGCCAAACTCGCAATAGCGCTGGCCCGGATCGAGAAACACATCCTTGCCGTTCACCGGCACAATGGCGATCTCATCATCCAGCTGGTTCCAGTCCAGGTAGTTTTTAATCAGCAGTCCGCGATTCCGATCGGCCACGATCATCGCGTAGGCCTTCAGCCCCGCCGCGCGAACCATGGCGATAAAAAGACGTGTCAGTTCGTCATCGCTGCCGCGCTTCTGCTCCCAGATATCCTCGGCTGTCTTGGTCTTCAACCCCTCCGCCTTGTTTTCCTCCGCTGAATGCTGCCGGGTGAAGCTTGTGTTTTCCAGTTGCATGACCGCCGCGTAAATCTTTCTCACCTTCTGCTCTTCCGTATCACCGGGAGCTACCAGATGCTGCACCGCCGCCTGCAGCTTGCTTGAAGGTTGCGCAAAACGATCCACACCTTTCGACCAGAACTTTCCTTCCTCCTTCCAGTACTCGTCGCCGCTCCGGTAGCTTGAGTAGTAAAACAACACTCGGTAGGAGACGCTTTCCATCGGCGGCATATACGCTTCATCGATGATGGGTGGCACATTCTCGACAACCAGATCGTACCCATCCATCCCATAACGTACCTGGTACCCGTTAGGCAATATGCTCGCATAGAGCAGCGTATTCACCTCATTACCGTGTTCTCTGTTGCTGATCAGCTCGCGCTGTGTCGGCACAAAGTGGTAGTGCGCCTTGTGCACGAAAAGCGGCTGCTGAACAAACCACTCCGGCGAGGAGGCAATCTTGTCGTCGTAGCTAAGGATGTATCGGTATTCAATAATGCTGCCCACCTGCACATCCGGCAGGCTGAAGACCTTAGTCATCACCCGCACATTGCCCTGCTTCAGCAACAGCTTTTCAATCGGTTTGCCGGCAAACGGAATCACGGTGCCGTCGCTGTGGATGGTTCGCCCCTGCACATCGCGTATCGAATAGGTGCGGCCCTCATACGCAGGGATCTCGACGTCTCCATACTCCTTACCTTTTTCGGTAAGAATCTTGATTCGCGCATACAGCGAGTGCATGTGCAGCTTATCGTCGGAAGTCTCCTGCCGGAAGAGATACACCGCATCCGCATCGGGCGCCGCCGGGTCAGAGGTCATCTTCAGTTCATCTGGTGTTGGCTTCTGAAAATCAGAAGCATGGGCTGGAAGAGAAGACAAAATGGCACAAAAGAGGAGCAAAAAACCACGCAATACGTTCAATAGGCCTCGCGAAGAAAAAGAGCTTCGCCGGAAAGTGGGGGTTTTCCCGGAAGTGGCTTATTTTTACTTCAGAATCGTGCTTTCGACAAGTAAAATTGCCTGGAATCTGTCAGAAGCGTCAGAGCTGGTCGCATGGCTTGCATGGGCACGGCTTTATTTATCCGTGCCATAACACCAGCTTGGAATGGCTGTTTAGCAACCGACGCACTCTTACCCAATGCGCGCCTCACTCTTACATCGTCAGATGCCGCCTCACGAGCCCGCCAAATGTCATTTTTATGTTAGTTTTGAAGTAGCGGGAATTCCCCGTGAGCTCGTAGCTCAGTAGGTAGAGCAACGCCCTTTTAAGGCGTGGGTCCTGGGTTCGAATCCCAGCGAGCTCACCACTTCTAAACAACTTACAGCATTCTCATCTGATGAGATGTGGGCTGATTTGCGTCCACAGCGGCTGGATTGTGAATGCGGTCAGCGGACGCCTTTAATGCGAGAGGATGTATTCGATCGCTGCTGAACCGACAGCTCTCGTATCATCGCCAAAATTCTCCCAGGTATCCGAATAGTTGTGCACCGGATTCGACGGAGAAGGATCAACAAGATAGACCTTGGTGTGCCGGGACGTTCCTGTGCCAATAAGAGAATGAATCGCTACAGCGTGTTTCGTAACCTGGTTCGTATCTTGACCGAATTGGCCAAACGCCACCAACGGACCGCGCCGTAACAGCTCCTCCATCCGCCGAAGGGAGATTCTCTCCCTGAGCGCGTGAAATTTCAGATGGACCGCATGCGCCAAACGCTGTACGGAATTCTCCGTGAGTGTTCCCTGGTCCAGTACGACACCTGCGCTGTGCGCCAGCGACTTAACATGATCTACTCCGGCCTGGGAGTGGCGGCGCATCACCATGGCTGTCGCAGCCGCCCAGCAATCATATTCATTGTTGATAACGATAGCGGCAATGTGATGGCGGATGTGAATACGCGGTTCTGGCATGACAAAAAGTGGTGAAACCAGCTGCAGAAGCGTTTCACCACCCTGGCCCTGCATTTACTTTTTCGTGAAATGCACAGCAGAAACAGCCCGCAGCCGCTCCGCCGCGCTCTCCGCCGTAATATCGCGCTGCGGCATGCCCAGCATCTCAAAACCCACCATGAACTTTCGCACCGTCGCCGAGCGCAGCAGCGGCGGATAGTAGTGCGCGTGGAAGTGCCACTCCGCATGCTTCTCGCCGTCACACGGCGCCTGGTGAAAGCCCATCGTGTACGGAAAACTCGTCTCGAAGAGGTTGTCGTAGCGCGTCGTCGTCTGCTTCAGAATGTTCGCCAGGCCTGCGCGCTGCGCATCGGTGAACTCCGCCATCGAGCCGACGTGCTTCTTGGCCAGCACCAGCGTCTCAAAGGGCCACACCGCCCACCACGGAACCACGACAAGAAATTCATCGTTTTCACAGACAACGCGCGTCTGCTCCTTGGTTTCGGTCTTTAAGTAATCGCATAGCAGGCAGGAGCCATGCTCTGCCTGATACGCCTTCAGCGATTCGGTTTCGATGGCCGGCTCGTCAGGCACATGCTCCGTCGCCCATATCTGGCAATGGGGATGCGGATTGCTCGCGCCCATCATGGCGCCCCGGTTCTCGAAGATCTGCACGTAACGAATCGCTGGATTCGCCGCCAGCTCTGTGTATTGTTCTACCCATGAATCGACCACCCGGCGAATGTCCGCCTCGTCCATCAGCGCGACCGTCAAGCTGTGATCGGGATGAAAGCACAGCACGCGGCAGCGCCCGCGCTCCTGCTCGGCACGCAGCAGCTTCGGTGCGCCCTCTACCTGCGGCACAGGCGAATCGGGGAGCAACGCAGCATAATCGTTATCGAAAATGAATACGTTTTCATAGCGGGGATTAAGATGCCCTCCTGCCCGCTCATTGCCCGGGCACAGGTAACACTGCGGGTCGTAATGCACCTCGGAGAATCCCGAAGACGGATTCACTTCTCCCTGCCATGGACGCTGTGTGCGGTGCGGGGAAACCAGCACCCACTGGCGACTCAGCGGGTTATAGCGGCGATGGGGAAACTGGTAAGCAGAATCACTCACGAAAAACCCTTTCTATCTCCAGACTAGGCGAGCACTTCAGCCCTCGCAACTTCTGTCACTCGAACTGACGGCTTCAGCCACGGAGGTAAATCCTTTTTACTGGAAATGTTCAAGCAGTCGGTTTATCGGGGACCGGCGCTACCGCCAGATACATCTCGGCAAAGCGGCCACTGTATTCCTCCAGCAGCCCGCGCACCCGCTCCGCGTCCGGCGACCGCACAATCAGTCCCGCATGGTGATGCTTCTTCATACGATAGATAATCTCCGGTGCATCGAACATCGAGGTGTCCGGATTGGCAGTGCGCGCCAGGCACAGAACACTTCCCGCGTAGCTCTCCATCGTCTTCGGCAACGTATATCTCATGCGACGCAGCGAGCAGACTTCAATCCGCGCCCACTCCGCCCACAGATTCACGCCGGTCGCCGCCTCCACCACATCGGCAACAAATGCTCCACCCACCCGCGCCGCCACTTCCAGAAAGTAGAACTTTCCGTCGTCGCCACGAATGTATTCGGCATGTGTCACACCGCGCACCATGCCCATCGCCGGAAGCAACTGTGCATTGAGCGCGGTCAGATACCGCGCGTCGTCGCCATCGCGGTCCACGATACGCGTCGTGAAAACCCCGCCCTCATGCATCACCTGCATGGGCGGCTTTCCATACCGGCACACGGCTGCAAAAACCACTTGCCGCTCACTGGTGATCGAGTCCACGTGGTAAATATCGCCGGGAACAAAACGCTCCAGCAGGTAATAGCTTTGCCGGTCACCCAGCTCATCGAGCGAGCGCCACAGCTGCTCCGGCTCGTGGATCTTCCTGATCCCGATCGCCGCCGCCTCGGCGCGCGGCTTCAGCACCCACGGCGCGGGCACGTTGGCCATGTAGGCGCGCAGGTCGTCGTAGTTCAGCACTGGGGAAAACTCCGGAACTAACGCACCGGCGCGCTGCGCCTCAAATCTCATGGCCAGCTTGTCACGGAAGTTCGCCGTCGTTGTCCTCCCCATGCCGGGAATCCGCATGTGCTCACGCAACGCCGCCACAGTCTCCATGTCGAACTCGTCGAGCGCGACGAGGCGGTCATACTTCCATCCTCGCGCCATGTAGGTTACCGTCCGGATGATCGCATCGAGCGGAAGCTCTGCGGGCATCGTCCGCACGTCTTCCAGAATGTCGCGTGGCCAATCGGCGTCTTTTAGCTTCTCGTCTGTCAGCAAACCCACGCGGCAGCCCATCGATGCGCACTGGCGCATGAACGCCTGACCCTTCTCGTAGGTCGAAATGCAGAGGATGCGTTCGCTCATGGTAAAAACACTACACGATCGATGGCTTTCTGGAATCGCCATCGTTCACTGAAATCTTAGCTCTTCAACCGAGGCCAATAGATATTTGCGCGCAATTTGTGGTGCAATCGAAGCTGGCCTGTTCGATCTATGCGCCCATCCGTTACGAGCATACTTTCCGCCGGACTCATTCTCCGGCATCACGACCGCCTCACATCGCTCTGGCATGAGCAGCCGCCTGCTGTTCCTGCCGAGACGCACGGCACAGTCCTCGACACTGTCATCGCCCAACACCTCGCCAATTTCGAGCTTTGGCATACGGAAGACAAGGCCCGAGCCCCGCACGCGACCGATCACGATCTGGCTGACGTAAAGCGCGCCATCGACCACATCAACCAGCGCCGCAACGACCTCGCCGAGCGCTGCGACATCCTGCTGCTCGAGCATTTGCGCTCGCTGAACCTGCCTAACCCTAAAGCTGATCTGAACTCCGAAAGCCCCGGCCTCATCATCGACCGCCTGTCGATCCTCGCGCTCAAGCTCTTTCACACGCAGGAAGAGATTGCCCGCCCCGATGCCCCAGCGGGTCACGCCGAACGCAACCGGCAGCGGCATCAAATCCTTGATGAGCAGCGCAGCGACCTCGCCGATGCTCTCGACCGCCTCTGGCAGCAGACCCTTGCAGGCGAACGCCGCTTCAAGCTCTACCGCCAGCTCAAGATGTACAACGACCCGGCGCTCAATCCCGCAGTCTACAAATCTCGTATATAGTGGTGCCGTACCTAGCGAACTCCCGCCTCGTTTTAATCAGGGAGTTCTACCTGCGCCCTCCTGGCTCGCAGAAGCGTGGATGTAGGCTCGCGAGCACATCAGTAATGGTGTGCTTCAACCTCAATCCACTGCGTAAAGGAGATTTCCATGCAGCATACCCATATTGACCACGCCATTGACTACATCGAATTCACCGCCCCCGACCTGCCTGCCATCAAGAAGTTCTACGGCGATGTTTTCGGCTGGACCTTCCAGGATTGGGGCGACGAGTACGCCAGCTTCAGTGATGGCCGCGTAGACGGCGGCTTCGCCCGCGGTGAAGTCCGTAAAGGCGCAGGCCCGCTCGTCATCCTCTATTCTTCCAGCCTTGAAGCTCTACAGGAAAAAGTAAAGGCATCCGGCGGCGCGATTGCAAAAGACACATTTTCATTCCCCGGTGGCCGACGTTTTCACTTCGCCGATCCAGCCGGAAATGAACTGGCTGTCTGGTCGGATAAGTAACGTTTCCGTCGCTGGAGGATCATGTCGCTCTTTCCTCTCTCCCGCCGAAACTTTCTGTTAGCAGCCGGAGCATCGGCTGCTAACAGTCTGCTATCGCCGGTGCCCCTTCTAAGCCAGATCCCAACGGCTAATGCCGACTACACTACTCTCACCATCGCCACCACGCCCATCGAACTGGCTCCCAATCGCATCATTTCCGTCGCGACCTACAACGGACAGTTCCCCGGCCCCTTGCTGCGCATGAAAGAAGGAGAGCGCGTCACAGTTGACGTTCACAATCAGACGGACACACCCGAGCAGCTCCACTGGCACGGACAGTTCGTTTCACCCCTCGTCGATGGAGCCGCCGAAGAGGGTACGCCCTTCATCCCAGCGCACGGCAGCCGCAGAATCTCCTTCGTGCCCGGGCCTTCCGGGCTTCGCTTTTACCATACGCATGTGCACGCCGGAGCCGACCTTGCCGCTGGCCAGTACAGCGGGCTGGTTGGGCCTGTTTTCATCGAACCGAAGCAGCACGCGGGCGATTATGACCGCGAAGTCTTCCTCACACTGAAAGAGTTTCAGCCCACCCTGAGCCGCGGCGGAGACATGGCGATGGACTTCCTTGCACCGGCTAAGACCGTACCGGCATTAAAAGACGCAGGCGAAAGCAGGATGAAAGCCTCGCTCGCCAAGGGCATGCCGCATGGCTATGAAGTCGGCTACGATGCATTCACCATCAACGGGCGCATGCTCGGCCATGGCGAACCCGTACGCGTCAAACAGGGCGAACGCGTCCTCTTTCACGTACTCAATGGCAGCGCGGGCGAAATTCGCAGCCTCGCGCTGCCGGGCCACATCTTCAACGTAATCGCCATGGACGGCAATCTCCTTCCAGGGCCGGTTCGGGTGCCCGTTCTCTGGCTTGGGACAGCCGAACGCATTTCGGCAATTGTCGAGATGAATCACCCAGGCGTCTGGGTGATGGGCGATCTCGCCGACGACGACCGCCACCACGGCATGGGCATCGTCGTCGAATATGCCGGATACAAAGGAAAACCCCAATGGCTTCCGCCCAAACCCTTTAAGTGGAACTATGCTCAATTCGGCAACTACATGGAGTTGATAATCCCTCCTGTAGACGAGACATTCGACATGCTCTTTGAAAAGCAGAACGCCGCGCTGGATGGATTCAATCAGTGGACCATCAATGGGGTGTCTTATCCCCAGGATCAGATGATGGCGGCACCCTCCTTTCACCTGCATAAGGGAAAGCGGTACCGCATACGGATGCGCAATGCCAGCGACGACATCCACCCGATCCACCTGCACCGGCACAGTTTTGAGCTGACCCGGTTCGCGGGCCAGCCCACTTCCGGTGTTCTCAAGGATGTCCTCATGGTCGGCGGCTATCAGGAGGTCGAAATTGATTTCACTGCCGACAATCCCGGCCTGACGCTCTTCCACTGCCATCAGCAACTTCATATGGATTTCGGTTTCATGACTCTGTTCGATTACATCTAGCGCCTGCCATGAGAAGGTCTTAGCCGATGTCACTTCCCCATTTCCGCAACGCACTTACGGTCGTCCCGCTTACTCCTTTCCTGTGATATGGTTGACGCGCAGCGCTGTTCTGCGTATAAAAACGAGTTCAGCGGGAAATATTCTGCATGCACGCGCCAGGGCGCTGTATGTCCCAAGGGAAACAAGGAAAAATCGTCCTTATGCAAGATGCACATCAGGCTGCTGGTCCTCGCCGCACTCCTCGCACAGCCGCTGAAAAAACACGCCCCGTCGTCGACAAAGCCCATGAGCAGGCTATACATCACTACCAAAGCGCCGTACAGCTTATGCAGGAGGGCAAATACGAAAAGGCCCGCACCGCGTTTGAAAAGCTCATCCTTACCGCTCCGCCCGAGCTGCTGGAACGGTCAAAGATTTATCTCGCTGCCTGTGAACGAAACGCGAAGCAGGCAACCCTCACCTTCGCCACTCCCGGCGAGCAGTATGACTACGCCATTTCTTTGCTCAATACGGGAGATTACGAGGATGCCCGCGACCAGCTGGAAAGCCTCCTCAAGAAAAACCCTTCGGCTGACTACGCCCACTACGGCCTCGCGGTCCTCGACAGCATTACCGGTCAGGCCGAGGAGTGCCTCGAGCACCTGATCGCAGCCATCGGGCTCAATCCGCAGAACCGCATCCAGGCACGCAGCGATTCCGACTTCCAGGACATGGCCGACGACCCGCGATTCACGGAGCTGCTCTATCCGGAAACGCCATAGATCCATACCGCAGACCCATAGCTGTGCAGGGAGTCATGTTGAAAACTCCGGATCGACATACGCTTCGCCTTCTGGTCTGTACAGGAATTCTTTGCGTGCTTTTCGTCTCCGCATCTCTGGCGCAGGACCTGCAGCCTCCGGCTTCCGGCTATCTTGAAGCCCGACTGAGAATCGGAGTGGATGCAGGACGCATGAAGGCGGACGAGGCATTTCAGGCGGAGGCGCTTTCATCGTGGAGCACCGCGGATTGCACCCTGCTTCCAGGCGCAAGAATTTATGGCAAGGTTGTCTCCGGCGTCCGGCATACAAAATCCTCTCCGCAATCGACCTTGACGCTTCTCATTGACGGCGCCGATTGCAAAAATCATCGACACGCTCCGCTTGCCCTTCATATCCTCGAAATCATCGTGCCGGATGCTCCACGCGAGCCCGTGCAAGCCGTTCTTCCTCTCCGCGGAGCTGGGTTGAACCCCGCGGCAGCCGCGGCGCGTGACCAGATCGAACCGGACTCGCGATCCTCCGTCATTCACGTGGGCGAAGTTGTCGGAGAAAAGGGGATGCGCCTTGAAATAGCCGAAGGGCCGCAATTCGCCGAACTGTTACGTTCCAATACGCAAACTGTCCGCCTGCTGGCCGGTACAAGGCTGGTTTTGGGCACGAAGGAAATGATTCCGGCGGATCAACAACTTCACTTCGACGCTCCGGAGAACAAACCATGACCCGGCTTCTTCCGATACACTCTTGTTGAGCTGCTCATGAAGCAAGCGACCCTCGTCCCCATTTCCGACTCGCCACTGCGGACCGCGGAGAAGGCCGACCTGCGAGTCGTCGCTATGGGCGGCGGCACAGGCCTCTCCACCCTGCTCCGCGGACTCAAGCGTTACGTCCCGTCGCCCGGCGTTACCCAGCCGGATTGTAACGGCCACCCATGCCTTCTCAGCCATCTCGCTGCGGTCGTTACCGTCACCGACGACGGCGGCTCTAGTGGCCGGCTGCGGAAAGACTTCAACATGCTTCCGCCCGGCGACCTTCGCAACTGCATGGTTGCGCTCTCAGAAGATGAGCACCTGATCGCCCGCCTCTTCAGCCATCGATTTCGCTCCGGTGCCGGCCTTGAAGGCCACAGCTTCGGCAACCTCTTCGTCGCCGCGCTCTCTGAAATGACGGGAGATTTCGCCCAGGCCATCCGTCTGGCCGCAGAAATCCTCGCCACGCGAGGCCATATCTACCCCGCAACCACCGCCAACGTCAGCCTCTCCGCGCAGATGGACGACGGTGAAATCGTACAGGGTGAAACCAACATTACCGCCAGCAAAAAACACATCGTCGAGCTGAGCATGGAACCGGCTGACGCCGCGCCCATGCCCGAAACTCTCGACGCCATCCAGCATGCCGACCTCATCACCATTGGCCCCGGCTCCCTCTTCACCAGCCTTATCACCAATCTGTTAGTCAAAGGCATTCCCGAAGCGCTCGCCCAGGCGCGCGGCCTGCGTGTCTACGTCTGCAACCTGATGACGCAGGCCAACGAAAGTCTGCATCTGACGGCTTCCCAGCATATCGAGCGCATCTACGAGCACGCCGGACGCCCCATCTTCGACTACGCGCTGGTCAATACCGGCGCAGTTTCGGAAGAGACACGCGCGCGCTACGCGGCCGAAGGCGCCGACCTCATCCAGCCGGACGTGGAACGTGTGGAAGCGCTCGGCGTCCGCTGCATTACCGGAAATTTTGCGGCCGAGGGTAACGTGCTTCGCCACGCCTCGGATCGCGTCGCCGCTCAGGTATTGACCCTTGCCCTCGAAGAGCGCCGACGGAAGGAAAGCTGAACGTGGGACGCCCTGCGAGCGCAGTCATTGCTTTCGTAGCCGCCGCGACGCTTTCCGCCTGGGCGCAAACCTTCCCCGATTCCGTCTACACCCCGCTCTGGAATTACAACGGAACCTGGAAGGTCAGTATCCCCGGCAAGCCAACCGATACGCTGGTCAACCACTGCACCCGCACCGGACTTTTCTTCGCGTGTGAACAGACGGTCAACGGCAATCCCGGAGCGCTCGTCGTCTTTGTGCCCATCGATGCCGACGGCCATTACCGCACCAACCCCGTCAGCAGAGAGGGAAACGCGATGGGACCGGGTGAGCTCGAGATCAAGGGAAACCACTGGACCTACCTCGGCAAGAGCGAAGAGGGCGGCAAGACCACCTGGTACCGCACCACCAATGACTTCTCAGACGACAGCCATATTCACTTCGAACAATCGCAATCGACCGACAAGGTACAGTGGCAGGTACAGCGCACCGGCGACGAAGTCCGCACCGACAAAGGCACAAAATAAACTCTCGATCTCCGAGTTGCGTCGTTCCCAATAAAAATTTGTCATCCTGAACGGAGCGCCGAAGGCGCGTAGTCGAGGGCAGTAGCGGACGCCCTAAATCGCCGGCCGAATCTCCGTAGTCCGCTTCAACTGCCCGCAAGCCGCATAAATATCCCGCCCGCGTGGTCTTCGCACAAACGCCGGAAATCCATGGAACTTGAGCCGGTACTGGAAAAGCGCCACCGTATGCGGATCGGACATGCTGTACGACATGCCGGGTCCGGGATTCCAGACAATCAGGTTCACCTTCAATGGAAGATTCGCCCGGCGCAGCAGTTGTCCGAGTTCGTCCGCATCCTGCTGCCGATCGTTCAGGCCGCCCAACAGCACATATTCGAAGGTGATCTTCTCTTTCGCGCGCAGCGGCACTCGCCGGACCGCCGCGATCACATGCGCAATATCCCATTTGCGCGTAATGGGCATAATCTCTGAGCGGATCGCATCATTCGGCGCATTCAAGGAAACGGCCAGCTTGGGCCTGATCGTCTCTTCGGCAAACCGCAGAATGCCGGGCACAATTCCCGACGTCGAGACGGTCATGCGCGACTCGGGAATGCCCACTTCCTCGACCAGCAGCCTCACCGCCGCCATGAATTCGTCATAATTCAGAAATGGCTCGCCCATTCCCATGAAGACGAGGTTGATGCGGTCCTTCCCGATCCTGACCTTGTGCCGCTTCAGCACGGCGACCACCTGCCCGGCAATCTCGCCCGCCTTCAGGTTGCGCTGGATTCCCATCTTCGCCGTCAGACAGAACTGGCAGTTCACCGCGCAGCCGATCTGGCTCGAAATGCAGATCGTCGCCCGCCGTAAATCTGTCCCAGCCTCCGACCCATCCCCGGCCTCGCCGCCATCGCCATCGGGCATCCAGACGGTCTCAACTGTCTGCCCATCCCCTCCGGCCACCAGATACCGTTCCGTCCCATCGATCGAGCGAAACGCTTCGACAATCCGTGGCAACCCAACCTTGTATCCGCTCTCAACCATCGATTCACGGAGCGTCCTGGGCAGCGTCGATATCTCTGCCAGATCTTCTTCCCACTGCCGGTAAAGCGCCTCGGAAAGCTGCTTTACCCGGTACGCAGGCTCGGAAAACTCCGCCATTACTTCCGTAAGCTGTTGATTATTAAGGCCGAAAAGACTGTGAGCCGCATCTGCCGCTGGAGAGTCTAAAATAGAGATAGGTTTCTTCCTGCCCGGCGACATCATAACCACAACTCCGTTGTGACAGCATAGCGCATCTCTACAGGCCCCGAGCACGCACGGGCAGCAACCAACCCAGGAAACACCAATGGATAATGAACGCAATATACGCCGCACGATCCTCCCTAACGGGCTTACGATTCTCACCGAAAAAATGGACCATGTACGCTCCGTCGCCATGGGTGTCTGGATACGCGCCGGCTCACGCCACGAACTGCCGGAGGTCAATGGCATCTCCCATTTCGTTGAGCACATGGTCTTCAAAGGCACCAAATCGCGTTCGGCGCAACGGATTGCCCGTGAAGTTGACGCCATCGGCGGCAATCTCGACGCCTTTACCGGCAAGGAAACTGTCTGCTTCAACATCAAGGTGCTCGATGAGCACGTTCCCACAGCCCTTGACGTGCTCTCCGACCTCGTACTGAACCCCGTCTTCGCCACCGACGAGATCACCCGCGAACGCGGCGTCATCCTCGAAGAGATCAAAATGGACGAAGACAACCCCGACTACCTGGTTCATGAAATCTTTACCCAAGCCTTCTGGAAAGATCATCCCCTCGGCAAGCCGATTCTCGGCACGAAGGAAACCGTCCGGCGCTTCGAACGGGAGACTCTTTGTAGCTACTACGGGCAGAAGTTCCACGGCGGCAACATGATCTTCTCCGCTGCCGGAAATATCGACCACGATAACTTCGTCGAACAGGTCACGCGCCGCTTTGAATCGCTGCCGGCAGGCGAATCCTTGACGGTGAAGGTGCCGCCCAAAACAGCAGCCCGCATCATCCTCAAGAACAAGAAGTCGCTTGAGCAGGTGCAGCTTTGTCTCGGCGTGCCCGCTCCGCCCATTGCGGACGAGTCACGCTACATCACCTTGGTTCTGAACACCATCCTGGGCGGCGGCATGAGTTCGCGCCTCTTCCAGACCGTCCGTGAAGAGCGAGGCCTGGCCTACTCAATCTATAGCGACCTGAATCCCTATAGCGACACCGGTTCGCTCTGCGTCTACGCCGGAACCTCCTCCGACCGGGCCGTTCAAGTCGTCCAGCTCGTCATGGAACAGTTCCGCCGCCTTAAGACTGAGACGCTTCCCGCAGATGAGCTCCGTCGCGCCAAAGACCAGCTCAAGGGCAATCTGCTGCTCTCGCTCGAAAGCTCGATGTCGCGCATGTCGAACCTGGCGCGCCAGCAGATGCACTTTAACTACTTTTTCGGCATCCAGGAGATCCTCGACAAGGTTGAATCCATCACCGAAGACCAGGTGCTAGCGATGGCCAACCACCTCTTCCAGCCGGAAACGGTTGCCGTGACACTTTTGGGCCGTCTTGACGGCGTTAAACTCACGCGCAGCCAGCTGGAGTGCTAAAAACAGGGCACAGAGAAGAGGCGGGGAGGAATTTGCAGTTTTCATCCCGCGTCACTGGCTTTTCTGAGACCTGGGACGTGGAACCTGTTTCATGAGCGCTTCACTGGCATCCTGCGTCTTACTCATTTAGGATTTTTCTCGACGGCTGTCTTCTTTCGGCAGCCACGGGAAGAAGCACACAGAACCCATGTACACATCAGCCAAGATTGATTTCTTCATGCAAAAATGTTCCGATCGTCGTAAACGACACACTTTATTGACTTCGAGCGAAGCTGGATTCACCTTGATGGAGCTGCTGATTGTCATCTCCATCATGCTCATTCTCATGCTTATCGCCATTCCCAACATGCTCAACCTGCGCAGCCAGGCCAATGAGACCTCGGCCATCCAGTCTCTGCGGGCCATTTACCAGTCGCAGATTCAGTATCAGACCAACTATCCCGCCAATGGATTCGCCTGCTCGCTGCAGGCCCTCGGCGGCGACAGCAGCTCCGCCCCCAGCGCAACAAACTCGCAATTGCTACAGCGCGATCTCGCCACGGGCAATAAGGCCGGATATACCTTCAATATCGTCAACTGCACCAAGACAACGGTGAACAACCAGGACATGTACACCAGCTACGAAGCGACCGCTGTGCCTCAGGCCGTAGGCAAGACTGGACATCGCGGCTTCTGCATCGATATTAGCGGCGAAATCAAGGCCGACCCGGCGGGCGGAGTAAACTGCACCGTCCCGCTCCAGTAACGAATCACGGGTGCCTCACCTTCGCGATGCGAAGGTGAGGTAGTTCATGATCTAAAGTTGTCATCCTGAGCGAAGCGCGTTAGCGCGTAGTCGCGCGTAGTCGAAGGACCTGCGGTTTCTTAATCGGCAGGAATATCGGGGTTCCCCATCCCTTTGCGTATTGTGCGAAAGGGTGGGATACAACCAGCCTACCCCAAACGTCATTCTGAACGGAGCACCTGCGGAGTGAAGAATCCCCACAATACAAAATCCATACGCAGGCTTTTTCCGCTTCTGGGTCTGCTCGCAACAGCGTTTCTCCACGCCCAGACGCCAGCTCCCGAAGCCTTTGCCGCGCAGGTTGATAAACACTACAACGCGCTCCGCTCTCTGTCGGTCCACTTCACGCAAAAATACGATGGAATGGGGGTACACCGGCAGGAAAGCGGCGTGCTGCTGCTCAAGAAGCCGGGCAAGATGCGCTGGACGTATGCGAGTCCTGCGGGCAAGCTTTTCGTTCTGGATGGTCACGACGCCTGGTTCTACTCGCCTGGCGACACGGAAATCCCTCGCGTCCCGGCGAAGAAACTCGACGATCTGCGCTCCCCTCTGCGCTTTCTTCTCGGCCACACCCAGCTTTCCAAAGAGCTGACCAACTTGCAGATCGCTCCGGCGGAAAACGGCGCATACACGCTTTCAGGCATTCCGAAGAACATGGAAAAGCGTATTGCTGCCTTTAGCATCACCGCCAACCCCAATGGCGTGATTCAGTCCATGCGCATCGAAGAAACCGACGGCGCCATCAATACCTTCACTTTCAGCGAGGAACAGCCGAACGCCCCGGCCAAAGACGCCGACTTCGTTTTCCAACCACCAGCCGGCACCCACATCATCGAAGGCATGGCCCCCGTCTAAAGACGGCTTTCGTACAGAATCACGTGCATGATGTGATCTTGAAAGCGCCGACTACTCCGAACGCAGCGCTTCCACCGCGTTCACTCTGGAGGCTCGCGCAGCGGGCACAGCCGACGCGATTACCGCAGCAATCAGAATTAAGAAAGCGGACGCAATAAAAGACAGAGCGCCCGGCATATGCACTTCCGTGACATACCTGCCGACCACTTGTGCAAAGACAAAGCCAACCACCACACCTGCGGCCACTCCGAGTGTGGCGATCACCACGCCCTCCAGAAGAACATTGGTAAGTATGTTGCGCGGTAGAGCGCCCAGCGCCATGCGGATTCCGAATTCGCGCGTGCGTCCACTCGCGGAAAACGCAAGAACACCGGCTACACCCACTACGGAAATCAAGAGCGCCACCGCTGCGAATCCGCCAAATACGATAGCATTCAGGCGGTCGGGAGTCAGAATTTCCGCGCGAATGTCTTCCA
>Ga0210386_10000505_pt1 | contig 35806 bp, 36 predicted proteins | sample IncBWH32OmetaG_FD_160091 | JGI IMG/M metagenome (GOLD analysis project Ga0210386, IMG submission 160091) | Forest soil microbial communities from Barre Woods Harvard Forest LTER site, Petersham, Massachusetts, United States - Inc-BW-H-32-O ...
TTTCTCCATCCTGATAAATGGGATCACCATCATGGCTTAACGGCAAGGCTGTCCATAGCGTTACGCTTGTCCATTTCATTTTGGATTTGAGCTTTTTACTGATCCATTGGTCAAGAGCTGGCCAAGGACGTTCTTTTTTGGCTGCTTCGATTCTCTGACGCCTGCTCGCTTCCAATTTCATTCCAGCTTCAAACATAGTCAATTCTTGAGCAACTATGCTTTTTAAGGGAGAGTCCGCCTGTTCGGAATAGAGCCAGACCAGTTTGAGCAAAACCTGGATGATGTGAACATGTTCTGACTTGATGTCCAGATCATCGGAAGCCCAGGTTACAATCCAGCCGACGCCTGATAGAGATTCATCAGGCACTTCTAAAAAGCAGTGCGTAAGAATTTTTTCCAAGCCAAAGCCAGCCAGCTCACTGATCCCTTTTCCAATGGGATGTTTTTGCACGAATTGAAGAAGTCGAGGGGTAATGATCGCTTTGAAAGTGCTGCTCATAGTGCCGCCTTGGTTAGAAGCTCCAATCGTTCACCTAATTTTTCCCATGCCTGTCTCATTTCCGCCTCATAACCATAGCGCTGATAAATCCGCTTTATTTTGTTTTCTTCCATGTGATTCAAGCATCGCTCTGCGACTTCAGGAAGAACGCCCAAAGCATTCATGAGAGTAGCTCCCGTGCGGCGTAAATCATGCGGTTTCCAAATCCCTCGAGAGAGCTTGAGAGCTCCAATTTGCTTGCTTCTGTTTTTGAGCCCCTCACTTCTCTGGCGATCTGTGATTTGCTTCGTCACTGTTTTTGAACAGAGACAGTCGCTTTTGCGACTTGCCGGAAAACACCATTCACCAACACCCGTTAACTCTTTGAGTTTGGTAAAATGACAGACTGCAAAAGAAGAGAGATAAACGGTATGCTCTCTGTTGTTTTTGCTGTTTTGAGCGGGGATTCGCCAACATTTGCGCTCCAAATCCACATGATCCCAGCGAGCTTTGAGCAGCTCGCCAATTCGGCAACACGTAGCAAGGACGATCCAAACTGCAAGAGTTGCTGTTTCTGACATGTTGGCTGTGGGCAGTTTCTTGGCCAATTCTTTGATTTCATCTTCGTCAAGGACTCGATCTCTTTCTACATTTGCTCCACCAATGTTTTTTTTGCTGAGCAAAGCCGTTGGGTCTGATTCGAGGAGATCGCGGGTAACAGCAAAACGGAACATTTGTCGAGTAAGACTGAGGACAACCTTAGCCATTCGATTCACTCCTCGTTGCAGAAGACGATCTGTGATTTCGGCAACGTGTCCTTTGCGAACGTCTTTGATGTTCAAATCGCCAATGAAAGGGAGAACATCTTTCAACACCATGCGTCGCGCCTCTGCTCCCTGATCTTTGCGATTGATCAGATCGGTGACTGCCCATCTCTCAAACAGTTCTTTTACAAGAACTCGGCCAGCTTGCTCTTTTGCACGCTCTTGTGCTTGACGTCGTCGATCGTCGACTGGATCGGCGCCTTTATGCCTCACCTCATTTTTCAAGCGCTCTGCCTCACGACGAGCAGCAGAGACGGTTAAGCCCGCTACATCATTGCGACCGTCCCGAAAGGGCCCAAGTCCCTTTTTACGTTCACGCCATTTTCTCTTTGGACATGGGGCGTTGTAGCAAAAGATCCACGATTTCGACCCAGTCGGAGTTACACGTAAAACCAGTCCTTTCACTTGCGAATCGCGGATGTAAATTGACTTGGCTTGTGGTTGAATTTTCTGACAGAATTCGTCAGAGATAGATCGTGGAATTCGTTCCTTGGTCATTTTTCCCCTGCTGTTGCGATAGGTTTTGAGTTTGCTGCTTTTCCAACGCTTCCTGGATCGCTCTAAATTCTTTCATGATTTCTGCTTCTTTTTCTGGCGAGGGACGCGATTGTTTCCCTTCCTGTTTTTGTCGAGGCCGCAGGAATCGCTTCCACATCTTTGCAGTAAAAGAACCTTCTAAATCTGGAGGATAATGGTTGTACTCAGCGTAAAAGGCTGCTTTCTGCCCTTCCGACATATCAGCAAAATATGCAGCCAATCGTTTAAGATCTTTTTGAAGATCTGCCTTTGATACGAATTCCTGATCCGGTCGCAAGAAAAACTCGACTAATTTTATAAGATCTTTGTCATCTGAAGAGAAGACATTGCAAAAGGGCAAATAGTAGATATATTGCATATCTAGATGAGCTTTGCTCTTTTTGCCTCGTTTTATAAAATCGCATAGAAACCCATAGTGATAAATCATCACCACTCGCACATAGTATTCAGCATAAGGCGCGAAGTTTTCCAAGGCTGGTCTCCCAGCTCGCCTCCAACGCCGCATCACCATGCCAATATAACCTGGGTGATTCTCAAAAAGATGTCTTGCTACTCGCAGGATTCTATTTCTAGGAGTTGCAAGAAGACGAACCTCGTCAAACCAAGCCACAGCTTCCTCTAGAGATTTGAACGTCGGTGCGATCGGCCCCTTTTCGGCATTCTGATACAAGCTCACCAAACTAACGCTTGAATCCTCGTTGCGGATTGACTGAGCTGTCAGGAGATCAGTTTCTGAAAAGTTTCCATCAGCCCAGTTCCTCAAAACCCCCACCATCGGATGCTCATCAAAGAAAAAGCCGCGTCCCGTCTCTGGGGTATTTATCTCAATCGCTCCTTCGCGCGGAGCTTGATACCCATTCATGGGAATAGGAGGCCCAGATAAAAGCTCCATACGCGCCATTCGATTAGCGCCTATCAGCACGGCGGCTTGAGAAAATTGCGCTTTTTTTGCCAGTTCTGCGACTTTTTTTCTGAACTCTACATCAGAACCTTCCGAGTTTCCTTTCGCAAGATTTGAAGTAATTTCCCGCAGCAAAATTGGCGAGAGGCGATGCTGATAAAATCTCGTTATGAAAGTAATGCACTCAAAACTCAGTCCTTGGAACGTGGACTTATCCATAATCAGAAAGGGCCCCATCACTGTTCAACTCCTCGCTCAATCCTTGCCTTGTCGCCGCACTCTATCATCATGTGGTGAACTGGTGGTGAATGAATCCACATAAACCATGTTGCAACAACATAAGACAAAAAGTTGATTCAAATCAAGAAATGAGAGAGAGTTATGCGGAAATCAGTGGCATTGAATGAGACTGGATGTTACGGTTAAAAACACGAGAAAACTTGCATGGGGTGCAAGAGGCAGCAGGTTCAAATCCTGTCACCCAGATTCTTTTATATACAACCACTTACAGCAACTCTGGCCATGTCATAAAAACCTCAAAACTGCTCATTGTGGCGGATGACTCCTCGGCAAGAAAATAACGGATGGCAAAAAATGAAATTACCGCTCGAGAAAGGTCTTGTGAGCACACGCTTAACAATACTGCGCAATATTCAGTTGGCGTTGGGAGAAGCTGCGGGTCCTTTCTTAATGATAGAGCCCCTCATGCGACATATTGCGGAAATGAGCCCTCCTATGCAAACTCAAGTCACTCTTTCAATACAAGCCAAAAAAAGTGCAAAAAATAAGCTTTATGTAAATTATTGGGATTGCGATTCAAAGCATTTAGTTAAAGCTATCGAATCCGAATTCAGTTCCATCATATCGAAAGAAGAGCTTCAACACATCAAAGACTATCCAGACCGAAGAGATAAATTTCTGCACGGCGTCTATCCGACACTCATGACTCTTATGCAAGTTGAACCCACAAGCCGACTACAAACAGGGTTTAATCGGTTCGTCCCATTACAACAAGGTGAAATTTATGAATCCCTTTTAAGCATGGAAAGAAACGGGGTTTTTTCATCTCTACGAATATATTCACATTTTGCTATAGGGGCCTTAGAAAAAATTGCCAACAGCTTAGCGGCATGAATCAGGAAACCAATTTGGTATGCGCTTGTAATTTTCCATGTTTTTCCTTTTCAAATCTTTACCTTTGAAAGGAATTCTTTGACAAATCTATACTGGCAGCATTTGGAGCCCCTCTTATGAAAAACGACTTGATCCCATTCGAAGATTACAAGATACGCCGCTTATACGATGAGGCAACAGAAACTTGGTATTTTTCGGTCGTCGACATTATCCAAGTGCTAACTCAACAACCTGAATTTCAGTCAGCTAGAAACTACTGGAAGGTCTTAAAAAATAGGCTCAATAAAGAGGGCAGTGAGTCGGTTACAAAATGTAACCGACTGAAATTGGAAGCCGCTGATGGCAAAAAATACCTCACGGATGTTGCCAACGCTGAAACTGTACTACGACTAATCCAATCAATCCCGAGTCCAAAGGCAGAGCCAATAAAGCTTTGGCTAGCAAAAGTAGGGTATGAGCGCATACAAGAAATGACTGATCCCGAAAGATCGTTGGATAGAGCTAGAGAAACCTGGCAAAAACATGGGAGAAGTGAGAAATGGATTCAACAGCGCATGATGGGACAAGAGACCCGCAAAGTAGGCTAATAAGTTTTTAAGATCCCTCTGCAAATCCGCTTTAGCGACAAATTCTTGATCTGGTCTTTGAAAGAATTGGAACATCTGCACGATCTCTTTATCATCGGAAGAAAAGACCTGACAAAAGGGCAGGTAGAAGAAATCATTAATAAAGTATCAAATACTATCTGAAGCAGTACAAGCTCTGCACTTTTGGATAAGCCTTTCTATTCAGCTGACCTCTTTGGCTGGAATATTCACACCATTAAAACATCCTCATATAAAAGACATTAGAAGATCTAGAAAACCCTCGCTGACCAGACAAACCATCAATTTATCAATACAATTTCCTTGATCTTAATTATATATTAATATCGATTTGCTATAATTATCATAACGGATTGGTTGTTCAATTAAGGATTTTTAAAAACAACTCGAGAACAATAAAGCAGCACGACTTAAAAATTAACTCGTTGCGTTTATTTTTCAGATTCTGTTGATTTGTTTTTTAATTTTTATTATTATTAATTTAATTAAATGTAGAGGTTTTTATGTCAGCTCTTACACCAAACGAATGGACTAGTTTTAAGTCATATTTCACAGCTCCTCATAGTCAAGAAGATGTAACTCAATATGACTGTAAGAAAGGAAGGAAGTCGAATTTTACTCATTTTTTTTGGAACGATAAAGCAGGTTATGCTGTTGAGCTTTGGACGCATTGCGAAGAATTATCTCACGAGTTGTTACGAGAAGGGACTGCGGAGCAGTTAAGCAACTTTGCAAGGAACATGTCGCACCTACTTAATTATGTAGTAGAAGTAAATCCGAAATTTGCTAGCGATGAGAGGATTTTTGATGTTTACAGCGCAATTTGCTTCGAAACGAATAACCGAAGATATCCACCTGAAGATCAGTTAAAACAAAATGTTTTAAATCTTCTTGGAATCGAACCGAAAATCCATCTTAGACCCACCTGTTGGGAGGTTTTTAAGATAACAGAAGAGTCTGCTAACCGAGCTGCAGTTCGAAAGGCCTATCATTCTTTGATTGTAGAACTTCATCCAGATAAACTACGTAACGACCCGAAAGCTAAAATTAAAGAAGAAGCTTTCAAATTGATTCAGACTGCCTATGTTGAGATTTGTAAAGAGATGAAATGGTAAGCGTCTAACCTAGACAGGTCGACGGGTCAAGATCACTTGTGATTTTTTTTGAGTATTTCTGGCGAGGAGCCATCGATCTGGCAAGAGTTCCTCGAGCTTTTTGGCGCTAGGCCCCATCAGCCGTCGAAATATATCCTCAAGGTATTCTCTGAGATTAATCCCCAACCCACGGCAGGTCTGAACGAACGAAAGCAAGATAGCACCAGCTTCGCCCCCATCCTCGCTTCCGAAGAAGAGCCAGTTTTTCCTCCCGATTGTTAAGGGGCGGATCGCTCGTTCCGCAACATTGTTATCCATCCTAGCGAATGGATGCTTTGTGTAGTTTTTGAGATACGGAATCAACCCGCAAAAATAACCAAGCGCCTCGCGAAACTTAGATTTAGGTAACAGATTGCCTTTAACCAGCCGATCTTTAATTTTTTGGGTCAATTCATCGATAATCGGGGCTTCTTTTTCTTGTCGGATTTTTAAACGCTCCTCTGGAGAACGCGCCCAAGCAATTCTTTCGAACATAAAAAGATACCGGATCTTCCTCAGTACCCAGTTACGCAGAAAAAGATCTCCAGATTCGGGGCGTAGCCGGATCAAAGGATTTATCAATCAGAATGCGAATTCCCTGATATTCCATCGTAATCCCTGTACCTTGATCAGTGGGCAGTGCTGGCAAGAGCTGCAATCTAAAATTAGCACATCTCAACAATTAACAATGAGGTTGTGCCATGAGCGAACATCGCTATTTGAGCGTTTTATACCCTTTTACAGCAGGTCAATTGAGACACTAATAATAGACCTGCATTATATTAATTAATGATTGATAGTTCGCTATAAACCCCACCGTTCTTTTATGTTATTTATATTCACTATGCAATCTTTTGGGTCAATAATCGAAGTCATATAACGCAATGATAAACCTGTAAAAATGCCTTCATCCTTTCTAAAAATAGCTGCAACAGGCATAGATTGTTTCTTAACCTTAAAACAAAAAGATTGAGCAGATTCTAGTTCTTCAAAATGTGTGCTTTCTCGACAAGAAAGCATATCTCTAAAATTAGAAAAAAATAATTTACGTTGGTCTTTAGACAGACAATTTTCATCTTCCCGGCAGTATTTCATATTATCATAAAAACTAGAGAGAGAGAATTCATCTTTCCATGCATTATGTAATCGAATAAAATCCGTATTAGCAGATTTGCTGTAATAATGCTCTAAAATAAAAGAATGATAATAGTTTATTGGAGATTTCGAAATTTGTTCTTGAGAACCATTCAGAGCTGTAGTGTAATCAGGGGTTGTAATTAAAACGTGATAAATAAAAGAACAATTTTCGGTCACATTATCTCTATTTCCCTCTATCTCGTTTTCAAGATTGTCCACTACATTTTTACAATGAGCAAAGAGAAATGGGTCTAATTCTCCAGAATATAATTTTCCGATTTTTTCTTTAAAAATGTTAAATGGTGTTGTAAATTCACGGGAATTGAAAGAGGCTACAAAATCATTACTAAATGACTTATATGAAGATTTCTTATATTTTTTATTTTGATGAATTATGGCATTTCCAGTAAGAAAATGATGAAACAAAAGGTCTACAGTTTTTAAATTTTCATTTTCGACAATAGTTAATGGCAAGTTAAATGTGAAATGAACTGTTAAAGGATTCATAATTTCTTTTGCTTTTTCTTCTCCTAGAAAAATCATATTTAGCAAACAAAAATTGACAATACAAGAAGTGTCTAGCTCTTCTGAAGGAGTAGAACCATCTAAAATTTCACGATTGGCTATTTTTAACAAGTCACCCCAAAGAATCGAATTCAATGTCAGTTGCCTTATTTTATGAAATAAATCATATGATGGGAGAAGCTTTGTGCTTTCAGTGGTGTTGAAAGTTACATCTAAATTTGAGTTAAAAAGGGGTGGTAAAGATATCATAAATTCTCAAGCATTAAAAGATTAGTTCTTGGCGCACTAACTGGTGCAACGAAAAGCGAATTTTGCCATCAAAACCCATTAAATTCCAGTAGCTTTTTAGCCATAAACCATTTATCATCTTACTCATAGCGGTTGGATGATATTGGGTTATATGGCGTCATTCACATATTCGGTCACTCTACTTTTGGCTATTTAGGCTGAACGCTCCCAAGATTGCTCAAAAATTCACTCGATCTGTGACCGAATATTTTTCTTGTGCTTGTGAATGAGGCCGGTTATATGGCAGACCACCGCCCTCATAACCCGCTGGTCGCTGGTTCAAGTCCAGCTTGCCCCATTCTTTAGACTCGAAATTCTATTATTCTTGTTTTTAACAACTTAATTGTTCTGAAAAAATCTTGCTTTTGATATAAATTTGACTTTGTTCACATAAACGTGTACGGTAAATGAAAAAACGTGACTTGGAAAAAGAACTTATTGGCTTGGGTTGGTGGTTGAAAAGAGAAGGTGGCAACCATGAGATTTGGACCAATGGTGAGGATAGCGAACCTGTTCCTCGACACAGAGAAGTAAAAGAAAATCTAGCAAAGAAGATTATACAAGTTGCCAAAAATAATCCTCCAAAAAAAGTAATCGGGAGCAATAAAAATAATGGAACTAGAAGGTAGGGTTTGGAAAGCTCCAGAGAGCACGTGGTGGCTCATCGAAATTTCCTTTTTAGATGTAATGACGCAAGGAAAGACTAGAAAAGAAGCATTAGAAATGATTAAAGATGCAGTCATCGAACTTTTAAAAGATTCTTATGAAGAGTTATTGACCAAGCAATTTCAGCTTACAGTTAATTTATATGAAGACGGTATTATTGGTATGGGCGCTTCTGATTATAAGCTCCTTTTTGCCTTAGGTTTAAAAAGACAAAGATTAAGAAGTGGTTCTACAATTCGAGATGTTTCTAAAAGACTGAAATCTACGTCTCCCAACGCTTATGCGCGGTACGAAAGAGCTCAATCCAGACCGAGTTTAGAAAAATATGCAGAGCTCTTGCATGCAGCAAATCCAGCCAGAAGACCTTTATTGGTAAGTTAGCATGAAAAATCGGACTTCTATTCCTGCTCAGTTAGAAAGAGAGGTACTAATTGAAGCGGGTCATCGGTGTGCTATTCCTACTTGTAAAAATTACCCTGTAGATATTCATCATATTGTTCCCTATGAAACATGTCGAAAGCATGTATTTGACAACTTGATCGCCTTATGTAGTACTTGTCACGCGCGATATCATCGATATCGAGATATCGATCGTAAATCTTTGCAAATATACAAAGTAAATCTTGGACTACTAAACTCTCGTTATGGGGAATTTGTGCGCAGATTATCGCCAAGATCTGCCCCATTAAACCATGCTGCTTTACGCTTGATTTTTCCCTTTCTAACAACTTCACTTTCTTGATGAGAATAGGATTTTAGTAGAGATCTAATTTTGCCAATTCATCACACTTTTTTCCCAGTGTGGTGAGAGAGTTTTCTTTGCGTACAATATGATAGCCGAAGTTGAGGTGATTACAGAGGCGAATGAAGGGCCTGTTCGCGTAAAGGCCATCTCCCAAAAAAGTGAAATGTAACTTGGGAAAGCTCTTTCTAATAAGAGGAAGTACGATGTGGGCAGCATTCAATTCACATTCCTGTTTCAATTTTTCATCGCTCTGATTTGTATTTACTTGTTGAGCCTTTAGTGGATACACATATAAAGGAATTTTAAAATCATCGCAGATAAAGACAAAAGTTATAACAGTGTGACCCCAAGAGACGCTTTCTTTATCGGTTCCAACATTATGCCTTCTAGGCAAACAATGAGGACAGCAGTTATTGCCATGTTCGTCGACTGCATGGGGATGCGTGTACGTATGAAGATGATATCCATCCGTTCCGATGTAATACGTATTATCCGGAAGCAGCGTTGCTGCGTGATTATAAAAAATTTTCCGCTTGTTCATCTGGCCAAACATCTCCAGAAGCATTTCGTTTAGTTTCTCATAATTTACGTAGGCTAACGCGTCATCGACGGTACTGGGATGAGGGAGAGTTTTCCCTGCAATCCCAAGAAAATGAAGTATCCCTTCCCGATGTTCAGGAGATAATTGCTCAAGAGTTGTATGAAGGGCATTTTTAGATCCTTGCCTAAAGATACAGGTAGCAAATGCCCAAAGAGCTAAAGAAGATAGGGAATAGGTGATTTTGGCCTGCTGTCTAAAATCTGGAAGAGTGGCAAAAAGTTCGGGGATTTTTATCTGCCGCATGAAGCGAATCAGGACTGCAATATCTACGTTCTCAGGGGGATTTTTTTGGGAGTTGCTGTTATTTGCAAAATTTTCGACAATGATCTTGTTCATTACGTGGACAATCCTTTGCCAGAGGGCTGAAAAATTCTGGCAAAGGATATTTTGACGTGCTGTTAAGAAATTTGTCTATGAATTAGTAATAATTATTTTTTTAATCCCCATTTCTCCTTCTGGTATGCATTCACCCGTAATCGCTGGTTTCGAATTATGCATGTTAGAAAATTTTGGACAATATCCCATCTAATTGATAGCCTCTCTTGCAAAATCTCGGAGCACTACGCGAAATTTTGTCAAACAGGTCTGATCTTGCTACGTCGATCATTTAGAATTTTTCTACCCCCTTTTAAAAAACAATGGTTTTGGTTAATTAATTTGGAAAAAATTGATTTTCATGAAATTGAAAAAGCCAAAACTCTGCTAAATTCCAATGATTTGAAAGGATCATTGCCTTTAGTTTTTGAAGAGGATAGATACAGATCTGCATTGATCTATGCAATTGTGAAATACCATCTTGGATTATTACTCGATCAACCGCCTCAAAAATTGACGCTTCAACGAAACGAATTCGGAAAACCCTATTTACAAGGCTATCCTTTGCATTTTAATATCTCTCATACAAAAAGCTATGCATTTCTAGGCATTCACTTATCTAAACAAATAGGAGTGGACATTGAAGAGATCAACCATGAGATTTTTGAAGGCATAGAAAGTTTTCTTTTCCCTTATGAAAAACAATGGCTTTTCGATTGTTTTAAAAATCCTAATGAAGGAGCTTTAGCTTTATGGTGTGCAAAAGAGGCTTTGCTTAAAGCGATCGGCATTGGCTTTTCTGCAAACCCAATCCCTCGATTTATCTGCATCGAAAAAATAAGCGAAGAAATCCATCGGTTAAAAGGAACTGCGCATTACTTTCTCAAAGATACAGAGGTGTATGTATATAACGAAGTGTTAACCAGACATAAAATCGCGGTTGCTATTCTTTGACAATATTTCTTCTGACTGAGATACTCTTCCGTAAAAAAAGGTTTTTCTATGTGCGCAATCAGAGCTTCTTTTAATCCCAATCTAGCTAAGGCATGCGTGCAATTAAGTGAAGCCGCAACATCTCCTACAGAACCCCTCAAAACCCCTTTGCTTGCACAAAGAACGCTTAACGCATCGTCAATCCCTTATTTATCACCACCGATCAAACCAGAGAGATTCAAAGTGCTAACCCAAAATGATTATGCTATATTTTTTAACGGTGACCAAGTTCTCAAACACGAAGAAAAAAATTCATTTATCATTCCCTGCACCGATGTGTACAAAAATCCAGATCAAGTAGTTCACGAAAAAGATTATTTTTATATCGGTGAATATGAGAATAAAAAAATATTTGGAGCTTCTTATAATTCATTAGAAGAAACAGATAAGTTTGTTCTAACTCCAGCCAGAGATGCTCTCGCGATGACAGACGCGAAAACCTCTCATCTCGTCTGCCGTGCCAAGCATTTACTCAATTGGCATCGCTCTTCTCTTTACAGCGGCTGTTGCGGTGTGCCAACCACATTAAGCCCGACCGAAATCGCCAAAATCTGTGAAAATTGTAAAAAAACGATCTATCCTACCACTTCATCTTTTGTGATCGTACTCATTGAAAAAAATGGGAAACTGTTATTAGCCCGCTCTCCTCATTTTGCCAAGGGAATGTATAGTACTCTTGCAGGGTTCGTCGATGCAGGAGAATCATACGAAGATGCGGTACACCGAGAAGTCAAGGAAGAGGTTGGGATTAAAGTTAAAGATCTTACTTACTTCGGTAGTCAATCCTGGCCTTTCCCTTCTTCAATTGCAGTTGCATTCAAGGCAAAACATGCCGAGGGAGATATTCAAATGGATCCAACAGAAATTGAAGATGCACAATGGTTTGATCCCAAAGAATTACCTCCCTTGCCTCACCCATGCAGTATCTCTAGACACATCATCGATGATCACACGAAACATCTTTAATAAATTTCCTGACAGCGCCATAAAATTCCTCTTCAGCATCCATCTCAATGAAATGTCCTGCATTTTTCAAAATTACGAGTTTTGCATTCGGGATTTTATCGTTCATAAATCTTGAATACATCTCATCAAAAATCCAATCGCTATCCCCAGTAATCACAAGAGTTGGACAATCGATTGCACTAAGCTGATTTCTATAATCTACAACGCGTAAGTCTGTTAAAAACCCTTTATTAAGAGGTTCATAAGCAAAAGGCAATTCCTCGTGCGAGGACTCTATCGAAATATTTTTTTTTGAATACAATGGCATCATTAACTGAAAATAATGTTCCACTTCTTTTGTTGAAGAAAATTGCCCTTCCCATAATTTTTGACTGACTCGAATTTGTTCTAGACTGCCAATTTCTGCCAATTTTTTTTGAGCCGTAGAGATAAAGTGATAACTAGGGCCTGTTGCAACAAGAATAAGTTTTTCAAGCCTTTTTGGGTAACGAATGGCATACCCCAATGCGGGCAGACCGCCATACGATTTGCCTAACAAAGAAATTTTTTCGATTTTTAAATTCTTCATTATGGCTTCTATATCTTCGATATAATTTTCTAAGGAATAATCGGCGAAGCTTCCTTTATCGCTGTCTCCGCAGCCTCGCGGGTCATGAAAAACCAAATCCATATCGTCTTGCAAGCATCGATAAGAAGTAAAATGGGTTCGGTTAGCTCCTGGACCTCCCGGCAAAATAAATAAAGGTCTACTAGAACATTTTTCACCAAAACACATTTGGACAAAAAGACGCGTGGCGGGTGCATGCTCCCGTGCGGGCACGACAATCATTTTGTCTCCTTAAAAGCATACCATCTTCGTAGGTACTGAGTGAGTACATCTAAGTGAGAACGGTGCCCTTTGAATCCAAACACCCCATCTGGTCGTAATAAAAATAGATCTCCCTCGATGGCTCGACACTTCGTTTTCAACACATCACCTGGATCAATGACTGTTTCACATTGAGAAGTATCTTTATTCTGAGAAATCAGTATCTCATTTTTTTTCATATAATTGTTCTTTTCATTTCTATCAATTTTTGTTATGCGTCAAAAAAAAGGACTTTTTATGAAATTATCTCATTATAAATCTAAAAGAAACTTAAAAGTATCAAATGAGCCTAAAGCTTTAACTAAAAAAACTAAAACTTCCACACTTGTTTTTGTGATTCAGGAGCATCACGCCTCCCACCTCCATTACGATCTTCGACTAGAGGCTGAAGGAGTTTTAAAAAGCTGGGCGATTCCTAAAGAACCATCTATCGATCCATCCATCAAACGTCTTGCGATTCAAGTAGAAGATCATCCTTATTCCTACAAAGATTTTGAAGGAACTATCCCTTCAGGTTACGGCGCTGGTACAGTGTCTATTTGGGACTCTGGCACTTATGATGTCGATGGGTTAAATTCTTCTCAATCTGAAAAACAAATCCTTGCCGGATTGAAAAAAGGTTCTCTTCATTTCACATTACGTGGAAAAAAACTAAACGGTATTTTTCATCTCGTCCGCTTAAAAAATAAAAAAGAGTGGCTTTTCATCAAGAAAAAAAATAGCTCTACTTCTATAAAATCCCCGCTTACCAATCTGGAAAAACTGTATTGGCCTACAGAAAAAATCTCAAAAGGCGATCTGCTCCACTATTATTCTTCCATTGCTTCTTTTATTTTGCCTCACTTGAAAGATCGTCCTCAATCGCTTCGCCGTTATCCCGAAGGAATTAAAGGACCTGTTTTCTTTCAAAAAAATTTAACTTCTCATCCTTCCTATATTACAACAACTTCAATCCAGCAGTCAGAGAAAATAGTCCATTATCTTTTAATTAATAATGAAGAAAGCCTTCTCTATGCGGTAAATCTAGGATGCATTGAACTTCATTCCTTTTTTTCTCGAACAGCCTCTCTTGAAAAACCTGATTATCTTGTTTTAGATCTAGATCCCAAAGGGGCATCTTTTTCCGATGTTGTGCTCATAGCCCAAGAAATCCATAAACTTTTGGATGCTATCGAAGTCCCTTCTTATCCAAAAACGTCCGGTGCTACAGGCATCCACATCGCAATTCCTTTAGGCGCTAAATATACTTATTCCCAATCACACCAATTTGCAGAAATCCTCGCCATGATCATCCATCGAAAACTTCCTCATATCACAACTCTTGAAAGATCTATTTCTAAACGAGAAGGCAAAGTGTACATTGATTACCATCAAAATAATTTAGGCCAAACGCTGGCAGCTCCTTATTGCGTCCGAGCAAAACCTAATGCTACCGTCTCAACTCCTCTCAAATGGGCCGAAGTAAATAAGCGGCTTACCCCGAACAAATTTACTATAAAAAATATACCTAGCCGTCTAAAAAAACTAGGCGACCTATACGCCCCCACCCTTGGCAAAGGGATAGATCTTCAATCGGCTATTCATAATCTTAATCTTTTAGTAGATCGCAAGAAAATACGAAACCAATGTTAGTTATTCTTAATAGATTCTATCAAAAAGAGAAAGGCATACAGTAAAAGAAGACTGCGGTAGGTGCGAGCCGATTTTATTCGGAACAAGTTGGATTGGATGGGATGAAGCATTGACAAAACGAAGAACTTGTCCTGCATTAATGCTAAGAACTAGAGACCCTTCAAATTCCTCAACCGACGAGTGGCAGCCAGAATTTCCATATATGTTTCCGAGAATGATTGTACCATCCAATGAAAAACCCAAAGTCCAATTGAAAGAAGATCGTGTTTCGCCATACCAAACAATTTTGTAAACTCCTGATCGATTGAATAAAATCATTCCGAACGTCGATGCAAAAGATAAATCAACCTCATGAGATTGAACGCTAATTTTTTCCAAGAGCACGGGCTCTCCGGGTAAAATGAACTGCCCCACAGCAGAAAAAACCTTCGTGCAAGAACTACCGGAAGGACAACAGGGACTTAAATTCGCTTCCAATCCGCTAAAGAAAGTCATCATCCAAAATAAAATCATTTGCTTCTTCATAATCATTTTTTTCTCCCTGACTACTCAGATTTTCCTGAAAGCTCTTAGATCTTAAACAGAGGAACTCAAAACAAATTATTATAGATCACCATGAACGCCCATGTACAAAAACACCCTATTTACTATAACAATCTAATCGGTATATTTTACTCTACACAGGGCTCTAAGAAAAAACCAGGCATTCTTCTTCTCTCTGGATCTGAGAGTGGAATACCTAGCAACAATGCGATTCTAGAATTTTTTATTGAATATTTAGCTAAAAATGAATTTGCAATACTCGCTCTCTCCTATTTTGGTATGGAAAATCTGCCCACTAACTTAGAAAACATACCGTTAGAGTATGTAAGTTAGGAGGAACACCAAAAGGGAACAAAACTGCAAATGAAGACTCTTGGACGGCTATCAAAGAATTTCTACTTTAAACAGGTTCTAAAACTTCCAAATGATCGAATATCCCTCTTGCAACCATGCAAACTTCACCGCTAACTTCAACCGAATGTATTTGATTTGAGGTTTCTCTCACTGTAATAAAAATTTGGCTAGGACGACCCAAAAACCTGCCCTGATGAAGAATAATTTCTTTATTTAACTGCTTTATTCCATGTTTGATTAAATAAGCGCCTACTGGACCAGCCGCGCTTCCGGTGGCAATATCTTCCACTCGACCTTCATTGTCCCAAGTTCTACCCTCCAACTGCGATACGTGCAAAATATACGCAAATTTCGCTCCAATTTCGGCAAGCATTTGACCTAGTTCTTTTGTAACTATTTCCACTTTTTCAAGGCTGCATTGTACAGGGATAATCAGATAAGAGAGTCCGGTTGAAACAACTTGCAATGGCAAGGTCTCATGCTTATCGTTTGCAGACAAATTAAAAGCTTTCAAGAATTTTAAATTTTTTCCCGATTCCAAGGGTTGTTCAAAATACGGCTCTCCCTGTTCCATGGTTGCAAAATAGGATTTTTCCTTTTTAACTGTCGTAACAGAAACGTTTTTTGTTCGCAGCTCAAACACCCACTTTTGCTGCTCTTCATTTTTCATGAGCTCATGCAAGGTCGAGGCCGCTCCTAATATGGGGTGCCCAGCAAAATCCAATTCTTCTTCCATAGTGAAGATTCTCGCCCTAAAGTGATGGGTCTCTTTTGTCGGATAGAGAAAGATAGATTCGTATTGCCTCATTTCTTGCGTTAGTTTCTGCATTATTTCGGTGCTTAACTCTTGACAATGAGGAAAAACCGCTAATCCATTTCCCTCTAGTGGTTTTTTGCTAAAAACATCAACAAGTCTATAACGTAATTGATTGGATATGGACTCTAACATCTCGAGTTTTCCTTCTAAGAGTTTGATATTATTACAATAGCAAAGCAACAATTGGCCTATTTTGCCATCAAAATTTATTCGACGCCAGTAGCATTTTAGTCTTAAAATCTGTAGCAATTTCTTGAATTACGGGGATATAACGCCATCTCCTACTTCATTGACATTGAAGGCATGAGAAAATGTGTCACGCCGAGCCAAAATCGAGATCTTAAGAATGCCATTTGTGTTTATCTTTAAAAAATGATAGAGAAAAGAAAATGGGTGGAAAAATGGAAAAAAAAATTATCATTGTCACAGGAAGCTGCGGCCGGATTGGAACGCAAGTCGTCAAAAAACTTGGAGAAACATTTTCGATCGTGGGATTTGAACTGTCGAAAACAATTTGCTCTTCTCCTAACGAACAGCTGGTAGCTGTCGATGTCTCATCAGAGAAAAGCATCTCGGAAGGACTAACTCACGTTCGTCATTTCTATGGAACTAAAATTGCTTCAGTCATCCATCTGGCGGCTTACTATAGCTTTTCAGAACAACATTCCGATAAGTATGATCTCATCACAGTGCAAGGAACTCAAAAACTTTTAGATGCCCTGCAAGATTTTGAAGTGGAACAGTTTATTTTTACAAGCACGATGCTCGTGCATGCTCCGACAAAACCAGGCTACCCCATTACAGAACATTCTCCCATAGTTCCAAAATGGGATTATCCCCTTTCTAAAGTAAAAACGGAAAAGATTATTCATAAATTTAGAGGCAACATACCCACCGTGATTTTGAGGGTAGCTGGCGTATATGATGATTTTTGCCATTCGATTCCAATCAGCCACCAAATTCAGCGCATTTATGAAAAGCAGCTAGAGGCGCGACTATTTGCAGGAAACACTCATCATGGAGCCGCATTCGTGCATATGGATGATCTAGTCCATGCGATTAAGTTGGCCGTGGATAAACGAAAAGAGCTTCCGCAAGAAACTGTTTTATTGATCGGAGAGCCAAAGACCATGAGCTACGATGCAATGCAAAAATCAATTTCCTACTTACTTTTTCACAAAAAAATCCATACCTATTCAATTCCTAAATGGATAGCTAAAATTGGTTCTTGGTTCCTATGCCATATCCCCTTTAAAGATAAGCCCTTTATACGCCCTTGGATGATCGATTTGGCAGACGATCATTATGAAATGAATATAGACTTGGCAAAACAAATGTTAGGTTGGGCTCCAAAATATTCCATTGAAAAGACGCTACCGAAAATGATTGATGCCCTTTTAAAAGATCCGGCGGCGTGGTATCAGGGCAACCAACTCAAGATGAGCTGCAAGGTGGCCCATGAAAAATAAGTGGCCTGTTTGGACGTTCTATACTCAAATGATTTTGGGAATTTGGCTGATCGCCTCTCCCGACACATTTGGCTATAAAAGCTCGATTTTATGGTGGAGCGATATCCTTGCTGGCTCTTTTTTGATTGTATTTGGCTGGTTGGGCAGAAGATCCCCTTTTTGGAACATACCGATACTTGCTATCGGCATTTGGCTTGAAGTGGCCCCTCTTCTTTTTTGGGCTCCGTCCGCTGCCTCCTATCTTAATAATACTCTTATAGGAGTGGCAGTGATTGCTCTTTCATTTATACTCGTTCCGATTCCAGGCCAACTTCCTGATGAAGGGCCTGAAATACCTCCCGGATGGAGCTATAATCCGTCCGCCTGGTCTCAGCAGATGCCAATTGCTCTACTCGCTTTGCTCTGCTGGATGATTTCTCGATATTTAGCTGCATTTCAATTAGGCTATATTGACACAGTCTGGGATCCTTTTTTTGGAAACGGAACCAAAGATGTGCTTCACTCAACAATATCCGAAGCGTTCCCTGTTTCCGATGCGGGATTAGGCGCTTTGGCCTATACATTTGAATTTTTGAGTACGATTCAAGGAGGATCTCGAAGATGGCGTACCGCCCCTTGGATGGTGATCATTTTTGGAATTTTAGTAATTCCTGTGAGTTTAACAAGTGCTATTTTGATCATTCTTCAACCACTTGTCGTCGGACATTGGTGTTTTTGGTGCTTAGTCACAGCAGGCCTCATGCTTACCGGGATTCCATTTGCTATCGACGAGGTCGCCCTAACCATTCAATATTTAAAACGGCGAAAAAAACCTTTTTGGAATGTATTTTTTAAAGGAGGTGAATGCAAAGAGGCCGCCGAAGATGATAGATCTCCCCCCTTCGATGCTCCCTTATCAGTTGTATGGAAAGCCTCTCTTTGGGGTATGACAGTACCTTGGAACCTTGCGCTCTCTATTCCCGTAGGTCTCGCGCTCATGATTATACCGAAAATGAGTGGAATAGAGGGTAAATTGCTCGATCTCAATCTCATTTTAGGAGCATTTGGCATCATGGTAGCCGTGATCTCTTTTGCTGAACATGCCAGATTTTTCCGTTGGGTCAATGTCTTTTTCGGCGCTATTTTATTCATAGCTTCTTTGATCGAAATAGGACAATTGAATGGGGTTATGAGCCTCATCCAACTAAGCCTACCCATTTTCTTAATCCTTTTATCTATCCGTCGAGGGCTGATTCGCGAAAAAGGACAACTTTATTCCACGAAGGACCATTTTCAGAGATAATTTAAAAATTTAAATAAAACATGAAAGTTATCAAATTGATAACTTTCATGTAAAAAAACCCAATATATTGCATAAATATTATGCTTTTGATAACTTTTATGTATGAAGAAAGAAAACCGACTCCTCCAGATCGCTGAAGGCCAGCAAGGCTATTTTACAAGCAGACAAGCGAAAGCGTGCGGCTTCTCACCTGCAAATTTTCGAATTTTATAAGATTTTGCAATCGCACAAAAAATCAGAATAAAGGCTCTCTACCTCATAGGATCTGCAAGATCCAATAGAGCAACAATTGTTTTTTCAGAAACAGGCTTATAATCCCAGACTTCAACGGAAAGATTGAGTTGGCGACCAACCAGCTGGTTAGGCCTCTTTTCATGAACGTGGCCATGAAGTTGAAAATGAGCAGGAGCTGTTTGACTCGGAATATGAACAAGTTCGACTTGATGGCGGCCAATTTTGATAAAAGCTGATTCAAGAACAAGCGAAAATCCAATCTTATGCATTTTAGCAGGAGTTCCATCATGATTGCCTCGAATGCAAATCTTATTTCCATGAAGAAGTGAGCAAAGACTGGTCAGAAATTCTGTGGTACCCAAAGCAAAATCGCCTAGGAAAAAAACTGTATCCTCAGGCTTAATAAAAGCATTCCAGTTCTCAATAAGCTTCTCATTCATTTCAGAAACTGACTGAAACGGTCGTTTGGTATATCGAATGATATTAGCATGCGAAAAATGGGTGTCGGAAATGAACCATCTATTCATCATATTTTTTTATGTTTGGTTTCTTAAAAAGAAAAAATTATATACAATTGACCACTTATCATCAATTTTTTAATCATTCAAATTTGAAAGTCAAGAAGGGACCATGGCAAGCGTCAATACAACAGCCACACACAAATTTGCGATCGTACTTAATGAAAAATCTCCGGTCGGCAAACTTTTTAGCGCTACAGGACAGATCTCTATGTCTTTATATAACAATGCAACAGAAACGCAAAAAGACAATATGTCTTTTATTCCCTTTCTCGATCCAGGCGATAAAAATCTCATTACGGTATCGACTTGCTCGTTTGTTGTTCTCAAAGGCAACGCAACGCAATTACTCGCCCTCTATGCCAAAGCAACCGAACAAGATGTGCTTTCGGCTATTTTCACGAGCACCATGTCTTTCAATGGAATCGAGGAAAATCTGCTGGAAAAAACAGCTAACACGTCCCTAGATCAAGTAGAACCGTATGGTGTGGGCTTGTTTGGGAGAATCGAAGAATTAACTCCGCTAACGAAAAAATTCTCAGTATTTAAGTAAAAAACTTCCTAGAGGAAAGAACGTGAGTAAAAAAAGCATAATAAAAGCTTATTTCAAAGGCCTGGAAAAGGGAAATTACGAAGAGATCGTAAAATTATTTTCCCCTGGCGCTATTGTACATTCTCCTTTGTATGGCCGAATTGATGCTCGCCATTTCTATAAGGAACTATTTTTAGACACGTTGAATGTATCGACGTTTTGGATTTTATCTCTCAAAGCGATAAAATTTTATCCCTAACGATTATTTATGACACCTATCACACGAGAAAAAATTTTGCAAAAGTTCACAATTCCTAAATTAGCTGAAAAACTCAGTCCCCTCGCCAATTCTTCAAAAACTCTTTTGTTGTTTGCTTTCCGATTTGAGTGTATTTACCAGGGTTTTCAGCCCCTTGTTTAAACTGTACCGTTTTCAAATCTACAGAAAAGGAAAGAATGTAAGTATAATGTTCCTTCACATGATTCAAGACGTTTGCCTTCGTTTGAACGTTTGGCGTTTCTAAACGCAATCCTGTGGCCATTGAGGGAACTACATCTCTCATCAACCAATCTTTGATGCCAGGAACATAAGGTGCTCGCTCACTTGATTCATGAAATAGAGAAATTTCATCGCCTTTAAGCTCTTCTTCAAAAACAATTACTAACGTCTGATCTGGTGCATTGTTTACTTTCTGTTCCACTAAAGCCACAGGCACATTATCAATCATTCCTCCATCAAATAAAGTAACTGGACCTTCTTCTGTTTGAATGGTTACCGGTTTAAAGACCACTGGAATACTGGCCGACGCTCTAACTGCTATAGCAATATCTGCATCTGGCGTAGTTTCTGTGCTAAAAATAAATTGCCCACCTTCTTTTTTTGTTGAAGTAACCGTTAAATTTTTAAAACATTTGGAATCGATTCGATTTAAATAGGATAACATCTGAAAAGTGATTTTAGATTCCTCTAATGGACATTTCAACTGTTCTTTAATAGATTGAGCCATTTCTGGTTTTGTTTCTTCGAACTTTTTTCTTTTTTCAGAAGATGTTTTAGATAATTGGTCCAATATATTCATTCGAATGCATTGACGAACGAAAAGAACAAGATTTCCTCCGTCTTTCAAAATTAACCTCTTTCCTAACAAGGTGCTGAAATCTACACCGGCTAGATATTTTAAAGTGTCTTGAGATATTCCCGTAGCAATCAAAGCAGCTGTCAAGGCCCCTACGGATGTTCCAAACAGATTTTCTATATTTTCCATTAGCTTAGGAGCATACTTTAAAAACGTCCTAAAAGCAGCTGGAAGAACAGCCCCTTTCGCCCCTCCCCCAGAAATCACAATATTACGAACATTAACAAGAGGCCCTGTGTGATCTGAATTTCTCTGTATCTCGTCTAAAACGATTTTTTCCACGCTCGAATTTTCAGAAACATCCTTTTCACTTTTAGATCTTTCTAACGATTGAAATGCTTCAAAAGAACGTTTATATCTCTCATTGATAGATAATAAAGGATCCCCAATCATTACCTCTCTTTGTGCTTGAAATTGAACCAGCTGCGATTCAGCTTGAAGATTCCCTCCCAAAAGGGCGCTTCGACACTTTTCAATTTCCCGATCTAATTGTAAAAGTTTGTCATCTTCTCGAGGACGAATTCGCTCCAGCCGTTTTCTGTCTTTATCGGTCAGCTGATATCTACTTTCTCTTAAAATATTTCCAAAATTTGTTTGAAAAGCGTTATAACGAACTCTTCCTTTTTCACCTTGAAATGCTTGTTGCAAACGAACATGCTGACTATTTACAAATGCGATCATTTTTTTTGCTACTTCCTGATTCGACCGTCTTCCCCCTAAATGACAAAACGTTTTAAAACGATCCACAGTAGCAACAGAAAAATCGTCCCTAATGTAAGAGATTTTTTCAACTCTAAAAGGTTTTTTATCATTACAAAAATAGTGAAGAAAACCACTTAAATTACCAGCTGAAATGGAAGACATAGATTTCCTATATTATTACAGAATCGAACGAAATGATAACACAAATTAAAATAAAAAAACAACTAAACTACTACGACAACGAAATTATCACACATAAATAACTTAAAATTTTAATTAAAAACACATAAAAGCATATGACTTAAGCTAAAAAATACCATTGCTTTTTTAAGAATATAAGCATTATAACTTTCAAAAAAAAACAGACGGCAAGGTAATTCAAATGACAGAAATGATTTCCGAAACTCCGGCCTATGTATGGGTTTTGCTTGGATTTTTGCTTGCTGGCGGCTGGAAATCTCGAAAAATCCATGTAATTTCCTGGAAGCTTCTTTTAGTCATGCCATCTATCATGTTCCTTTGGTCCCTATATACCATGCTCACCTACCATGGAAGTATTTCTTTTTGTTTATGGGCAATGAGCATAACAATGGGCATATGGCTAGGTTCATTGACGGTTCGCCTATTAAACTTACGATTTGATAAGCAAAAAAAACTGATTGAGATAGGAGGTCAATGGACTCCTATGATTTTGTCGATCTCGATATTTTCCTTACGTTATTTTTTAGGCGCAATTCATGGGTTTTATCCGGAGCTTACAAAAACTCCAGCTCTATTAGCGCTGGAAAATATAGCTACGCTTGTATCTGGTATGTTCGCAGGCAGACTGCTCGGTTATTGGAAGCGATCCAAAACGATTCCTCACAGCGATCTCGCCAAGACTTAAACCCCCCATTCCACACTCATGTTAGCCTAGACTTTTTCGAACTTGGCCCCTATTTTGAATCATGTTCAATGTAAAGTCTCAAAGCTCTTTCACTTTAGGTTCACGATATCGTTTAGGCAGACAGTTATGAAGGCATATATTTGGGTTTTCTAGGTATTGCCTTACAAAGCCGTCTACTCTTGCGATTCGATCTTTTTCTATTGGGTCTTTCTCCGCTTTTGTCCTCATGGTTTTTCTTATCTTGAGAGCAGTTGCTTGAGCACTAAGCGAAGCACCTGGTTTTTCTCCAATTGCAAGAAGGGGAGCTCGACAAGTTTTGTCGTACTGAAAGCTCCGATATTCTTTTTGACTTATTTTTTGATTCTCCTGCATACCCGAAGATTTTGAATGACTCTCCAAGAGAGTCGCTTTTGGAACAATTTCTTCTCTTCTAGAAGAAGTGCTTTCTATCGGCTGATCTGAAAATTGGGAAAACTTGTACTGTTGTGGTTGTAAACCTGTTTGATTGCGTGGAAATTTATTTTCACAGAGCCTACGTTCAGGCTCTTCAAGGCGGGGTCTTTTAGAAATGGAAGCAAGCTGAAGACGCGAGTCGAAAGGGATTTCATCTCGTTTACGCTTAAGCCCCTCATGATCCCTCGTCGAAAGATAGGGTGAAGGAAATTGAAGAGGTCTTAACTGCCAGTCGAATCCATCACCCTCATTCAACAAACTTTGAACAACAGTTTCGATTTTCTGGTTTGTGGGTGAATGGGAAGATGGGGTATTCGAAGGCTCAGGATCAATCACTTTCGACGCTGTTTGAATGGATTCGGTTCTCATTGAAAAACTCCTTTTTTGAGATAAGAATTCTAAAGTATCGGAAGAAATTTGTAAAATAAATACGTTCATTTAAATATTTTAAAAAATATCATTTATTTCAAAAAAATAACTTTCTTCAGCGAAAAAAGACAACCACTTATTCAATCATTATTACAAAACAAAGACTTTCTTGAAGCTGCGTTGAATCTTTATAAATACGGCTCTTTTATTCTCAACCTTACATCATCATGTTGTTATTCAGATGACCCAGATCTAAAAGACAATGATGACGATTGACTTATTTTTTTCGAAACGCTTACTTCTATGACGTTCTACTCGCAATTGCTGATAGATCACTAATAATTCAAGAAATGGTTTCTAAATAACACTTTTTTTCTTACAATCCATCGGCAAGTTTTTTAAGGGAATTTTATGAAAGCCGCCGTCTACCATCTATTTTTTTTATTAGCCATTCCAACCATTGGATTTTCCCATGTCCAGGTAGGGATTGGAAAAACAGACATCACTCCTTCTATTGAAACTCCTTCCGCAGGTTACACTGAACGCAAAGGAGAAGGGATGCAAGGTGTGCATGATCCTCTTTTAGCGATCGCTCTTTTTATCGATAATAGGGAAAGACAAATTGCTCTTTGTAGTGTAGATCATTTGGGCTTTACCTATGAAATGGTGCAAAAAGTAACTCAAAAAATTCACACCTATCCAGAGTTGAAAGAATGTGAAATTTTCATTGCTTCCTCACACACACATTCAGGAGGAGGAGCTTACTTAAATATTCCTTTTCTGGGAGCCGCTTTAGCCGGGCCGTATAGTCCAAATACCACGCAATTTTATATCGATCAAACAGCCGACGCGATCTTTCAGGCTTATCAACAACAAACTCCCGCCAAAATAGAGATAGGCTATGGGAAAGCAGAAAATATAAGTAAATACCGAGGCCTTTGGCCAAAAGATATTTTTCCTCTTTCCGATGTGGCAATCCTCAAAATCACGCATCCAGATGACCGTCCCTTAGCTGTATTTTTTAATTATCCTGTCCATCCAACCATTTTAAACAGCCAAAATCGCCTCTTCTCTGCCGATTTTGTCGGCTATGCAAGAGAGCACTTGCAAGAAGCGCTAGGAACTACTATCCAGCCAATCTACTTTAATGGAGCTCAAGGAGATATTATTCCTGTTCTATTCGATGAAAACGACCTTTTTAACGCTTGCGATCTACTTGCTCAATCTCTAGCAAACACTGTGAAACAAATTTGGGATGCAACGGTGGCTGAGGACACCCTGGAGATCGAAACACAAAAAGAATCTTATACTTTTACACCTCAAGCCAACCCATTTGGGCTTGCTTTGCCAGTAAATATCTATCAAAGCGAAATGAACCTCATTATTTTCAATCAACTACACGCCTTCCTTACAATGCCAGGAGAACTCAGCTGTCTTTATGATAAACGTTTGAAAGAAATTGGACAAAAACTTGGGTTTACTCATGTTTCTATTTTTGGACTCACAAATGATGCTCATGGCTACATCATTTCGCCAGAATCTTGGCAGCATAAAACATTTGAATCCAATCTCTGTTTTGGAGGGGAAAATTATGGGAACATCACAGAAAAAAGAGCTGAAAAGTTGCTTAAAAATCAAGCTCCAAGTAGAAGGATAAAAAAGATCTAAGTTCAATCCAAAGGCAAGATTGAATCAAGATGTGAATTTTTATCACGAGGCAAACCGCTGTGGCAAAACCCTCTCACAACAAATTATCCTATTCTGCCCGCGCATGGACGGTTTGGTTTTTAAGCGCAATGTTCATGTTTTATAAATATGCGTTGGAGGTGTCTCCTAGCGTCATGACCAAAACGCTGATGGGCGCTTTTCAAATTAGCGGGGTGGAACTTGGCAATTTTGCCGCTTCTTATTTTTACGCCTACCTTCTCCTACAAATTCCAGGCGGGCTCCTCTTAGATCGATTTGGCCCTAGAAAAATAACCACCCTCGCCATCGGTATTTCCGCACTAGGCAGTCTTGTCTTCGCTGGGGCAGAATCTTTATTCATGGCAGGGTTCGGCCGTTTTTTAACTGGTATCGGCACAGCATTTGCCGTCGTCAATTGTTTAAAACTGACCAAAAATTGGTTTCCGCCTAAACAATTTGCCTTCATGACCGGTTTAATGATGACAGTCGCCATGCTAGGAGCCGTAGGCGGACAAGCTCCTTTAGCCGCGTTCATTGAAAAAATGCAATGGCGCCAAGCAATCGAGATCATTGGAATCGCCGGATTTATTTTAATGGCGGTTTTTTGGACCGTCGTTCGGGACAAATCTCCAGATCATACACAAGAAAAGCTCATCGCATCTACCAAAATACCGTTTTTGGAGAGCACAAAAAAAATCTTCAAAAACCCTCAGTCTTGGTACCTTTCAGCTTATAGCGGCTTTGCTTTTGCACCAATCATGGTATTTGGCGGGTTGTGGGGAGTTCCCTTCCTAGTTGAGGCGTTTGAATTCTCGCACAACACGGCCGCACAAATGATCTCCCTTATCTTCATCGGCTTTGCTGTTGGCGCCCCTGTTTTTGGATGGTTTTCTGACTGGCTGGGAGCGAGACGTATTATCATGGTGTGGGGAACAACAGTCGCCCTTCTGGCCATTTCTACACTCATTTACGTACCTAGCATCGCTGCCTATTCCCTTCCTTTTCTACTCTTTATGTTTGGATTTTCTATCAGCACTTTTCTACTCTGCTTTACAATGATCTGCGAAATACATATCCCTCTTTTAGCCGCAACAGCTGTAGGATTCATGAACGCATTCGATGCTTTATTGGGGGCTATTTCAGATCCCTTAACAGGCAAATTTCTCGACCACACCTGGGATGGAACTCTTTTAGAAGGTGCAAGAGTCTTCTCCGTGCATGCTTATAAACTCGCCTTTCTGACTTTACCAGCCTATTTACTCCTTTCTCTTTTTTTCCTATACAAAATCAAAGAAACCAATTGTAAATCAGTCCATCCAACCCCTTTGCCCTGAAATCACAAATGGTATGGAAAAAATAGTTGAACCTAACACCCTTTGTATGGTATATCCTAAAAGGATTTTATGTGTTTTCTCTCTTAAAATAAATAATCTGATAGAGCAGAGTTAAAAAAATACATCAAACATTGTTTAATATGTAGGATCTATGATCTGACTTCGGCCAATGCCGAAAAACCATTTTTTTTCGAAGAATAAAAAGATATGACTTCCGATCATAAAACAAGATGTTTTGGCGGCGCTCCCGGCAAAGAATTTTATGCAGCCTACCACGATCATGAATGGGGCATTCCTGTCCATGATGATAGGCGTTTATTTGAAATGCTCATTTTGGAAGGGGCTCAAGCCGGTTTAAGTTGGGAAACGATTTTGAAAAGACGCTCGGGATACAGGGAAGTTTTTTATGATTTTGATCCTGAGAAAGTGGCCTTGTTAAGCGATGAAGAATTAGAAAAAATACTGCAAAATCCAAACATCATTCGCAATCGCTTAAAAATTTTTGGAACTCGTCAAAATGCCAAAGTTTTTTTAAAAATACAGCAAGAATTTGGTTCCTTTGACCTCTATCTTTGGGGTTTTAGAAAAGGAGGTCCCTTAAAAAATCATTGGGAAACTTTTCAACAAATTCCCGCTAGAACGGAAGAGAGCGACGCCTTATCAAAAGATTTAAAAAAACGGGGCATGACTTTTGTGGGTTCCACCATCATGTATGCCTTCATGCAAGCCATCGGGATGGTCGATGATCACACAATCCAATGTTGGTGCTACACTCGTTCCATCTCAAAATAAAATCAAAAAGGTTTCCAAAGGGCCAGCCCTTTGGGGGGTTGTTAGGGCGAAGCCTTAACTAAAATTTCATCTTGCCCCATACGTTCGTCTTTGGGATAAATTCCCCAATAGAATATGATTAGCTCACTTTCAGAGGAATTTTTAATTATGCTAGATATTAAAGAAATTCGAAAAGACCCCAAGACACTGGAACAAAAACTTAAAAATAAAGCACCGGAAACTCATCTGACGCACGTTTTAGCCCTTGACGAAAGAGTCCGCGGTTTAAAATTAGAAGGGGAAGAGCTCAAATCGAAAAGAAATAGTTCCTCCAAAGAAATCGGCCTTAGAAAACAAAAAGGGGAAGACGTCTCTTCATTTATGGAAGAAATGAGCGCGCTCAGTGAAAAAATCACCGTCAGAGATCATGAGATTGCCCAGATTGAACAAGATCTGCATTTTGCTCTTGCTTGTTTGCCCAATCTTCCAATGGATGATGTCCCTATCTCCCCTAGCCCAAAAGACAACGTATGCATCAAAGAATGGGGCCAGAAAAAACATTTTTCTTTTCCTTTTAAAAACCATGTCGAACTGAATGAAAAGTTAAAATTATTTGATTTTGTCAGAGGCGCTAAAATTTCAGGATCAGGATGGCCGCTTTATACACATTTTGGTGCAAGATTAGAATGGGCGCTGATCAATTTTATGCTCGATATCCATCGAAAAAATGGATTTACCCAAATCATGCCTCCCCTTTTGGTCCGCCCAGAAACAATGTTTGGCGTAGCTCAGTTACCAAAGTTCGAAAATCAGCTTTTTAAAATAAAAGATGAGGATTACCATCTTTATCTTATTCCCACTTCCGAAGCCTCGTTAAATGGCCTTCATTATGAAGAAATTTTAGACGAAGAAGAGCTGCCTTTAAAATATACTGCCTATACGCCTTGCTTTCGACGCGAAGCTGGCGCTGCAGGCTCTCAAGAACGAGGGTTAATAAGAACTCATCAGTTCAATAAAGTGGAACTATTTTGTCTGACAAAACCTGAAGACAGTCCCAGAGTTTATCAGGAAATGCTCGATTCCGCGGAAGAAGTTCTACAGCAGCTAGGAATTCATTACAAAAACATGCTCCTTACAACAGGAGATATGTCTTTTGCGGCTGCCAAAACTATTGACATCGAAGTATGGCTGCCTGGGCAAAACCGCTACTACGAAGTCTCTTCTGTTTCTAATTGCACAGATTTTCAAGCGCGCAGATCACAAATCCGCTGTCGAACAAAAAATGAAAAACCCCGCTTTGTCCATACCCTCAATGGATCGGGCCTTGCCACTTCCCGCCTCATGGTCGCGCTATTGGAAAATAATCAACAAGAAGATGGGTCTGTTCTTGTGCCAAAAGTGCTGCACAAGTATTTAGGAGAAGAGATCAACGCGATTAAACCATGCATAGAATAGATGATTTTACCCATTTTTTAAGCCACTCGCCAACCGTGTGGCATGCAGCCAAAGAAATTACAGACCGTTTAACCAAAAATGGTTTTATTCCTTTGGCAGAAAAAAATCGATGGCATTTAGAAGCAGGAAAAGGGTATTTCGTGCAACGAGAAGGAGCCGTCTTGGCCTTTCGTATGCCCACAAATTTGCCCAAAAGAGCCACCATTGCTGCAAGCCATACAGATAGCCCTGCTTTAAAGATCAAACCAACTCCTGAGGTTAGTTCTCATCAAATTGAGCAAATGACCACAGAGGTATATGGGGCTCCTTTACTGCACACTTGGCTAGATCGCGATTTATGTTTAGCAGGCCAAGTTGCCTCTTGCAATCCACAAGGAAAAATACAAATCGATTTAGTTCATTTAGAAGAATATCCCCTCATCATTCCAGGGATTGCGCCTCATTTAGAAAGAACGCTAGCTGAAAAAGGGCTTCACGTCCACAAGCAAGACCATTTAAAAGCAATTTTTTCTATTAAGGAAAAGTGTCCTACTCTTTCAGAGCTTCTTTGCCAGCGCATTGGCTGCTCACAAATCCTCAGTTTCGATCTTTTTCTTGTGCCCCTTGAAAAACCTCGCTATCTTGGAGCTTTTGGTGAGCTGCTCGCCTCTTATCGATTGGATAATCTATCTTCTGCTTACGCTTCTCTCTATGCGCTCATCCAAGCAAAAGAGCGTCCTCATGACATTCAAATGGCGGTTTTTTGGGATCACGAAGAAATTGGTTCGACAAGTTACACAGGAGCTAGATCGCAATTTGTCGATCAAGTTTTAGAAAGAATCTGCCTTCATTGTAAACTCGAGCGGGAAGATTTTATGCGCCTTAAATCAGAATCCCTCTGCCTTTCCGTAGACGTAGCGCACGGCTTTCATCCTAATTATCCTGAAAAATTCGATCCGCAACATCTATCAAAACTAGGTGGCGGCATTGTGTTAAAATTTAACGCTGACCAAAAATACGCCACCTCTTCTTATACAGCGGCGCCAATGATCCAAATCTGCAAACAACAGAAAATTCCCTATCAGCTTTCTGCCTCGCGCTCTGATATTGTCTCAGGGAGCACTGTAGGATCGCTCATGGCAGCCAATTTGGACATTGCCACCGTGGATTTAGGTATTTGCACTTGGGCTATGCACTCTAGCCGAGAAGTCCTTTCAACGGAAGATCAACTGGCGCTTGGGAAATTTTTGCATGCGGCATTTGAACATACTTTTGTGGAGGAAGGATGAGCGAAGGACACCACACCCACTCGCATTTTCGTGGAAAAGATGCGATGGAACACCTCATTGAAGCCCGCAAAAAAGGGTATGAGGCTTCCCATGAAATCCACGGCACAGAACTTCCTGGCCACTATAGTGCGGCGGCCGACGCAGCCAAAGAAACATCTTTTCTGCTAGTTGTTCTTTGGATTTTATTTCATGAGCTAAAAATCCCCCTAACGCTTGATTTGACATTCCTTGTCGCCTTTACAGCGGGCTGGACCATCTGGAAAGTAGGCCGCAGCGCCATTTTAGGATGGTCCCGATTAGAAAGGCTGCATCGATTGATTGAAGAGGAGCGCTGGGAAATCGAACATCATCGTCCTCAAGAAAAAGAAGAACTAAAAGCATTGTATGCAGCCAAAGGATTTGAAGGAAAACTTCTCGATGAAGTCATAGATGTGTTAATGGCTGATGATAACCGGCTGTTAAAAGTGATGCTGGAAGAAGAGCTAGGCCTTCAGCTGGAATCTTATGAACATCCCTTAAAACAAGCGGCAGGAGCTGCGGTCGGAGTATTAGCGCCAGTTGCGCTGATGACCTGCGCTCTTTTTTTCCTTCCGCCATGGGGAGTTGGGCTTTGCTCTATTTTAATCATTGGTGGATCTGCTGCAGGAAGTGCCCATTTGGAAAAAAACAAACCAGGCGCTGCTCTTGTCTGGAATTTAGCCGTGGGTGTTTTGGCCGCAGGCGTTGCTTATTTTGCCGCACAGTTGATAATTTAATGAATACGCCCTATCAATTTGATGAATTTTTTGCCTCCGGTCTGGAAGAGAGCATCAGTCCTTTTCTGACTCCTGATTCACGTAAATGGGGAAAAAATTTATCACTAAAAGGCGCTGCAAGCTCCGCCGGCTTGCTCGCCCTCTCCTTTGGATTTTCTTTTGTAAATCAACCTCTTTCTTTTATTTTCTTAGCCTTTGTCTATTTTTTATCAGGAGCTCCCGCTCTGCTTGCCGCTTTAGAGGATTTAAAAAATTTTGAGATCAATATTGATATCCTCATGACTCTGGCAGCATTTATCGCCCTATTGGTCGGCAGCGGATTAGAAGGAGCCCTTCTGCTTGTCTTATTTGAATTATCTCATGGGATGGAAGATGCGGTTTCTAAAAAAGCAAAAAGTGCAATCCATCATCTCAACAACCTCGCTCCCAAATTTGCCCATGTACAAGCCTCCGACGGCACATATTACGAAAAATCGATCCGAGAAATTTCACTAGGAATGCGCGTTCTTGTAAAAAACGGCGAGATTGTTCCCCTCGATGGAAAAGTCATCGAAGGAATTTCTTCTGTGAATTTAGTTCATCTCACCGGCGAGAGCATGCCAATTTTTAAACAAGCGGGAGATCCTATTGCAGCAGGCGCCCGCAATTTAGAATCAGCTCTTCTCATCGAGGTCAATCGAACCAATTCCGATTCGACGCTTACGCGGATCATCCAACTGATCACACAAGCGCAAGAAGCCAAACCCCGTCTTCAACGCTGGCTTGATCGGTTTGGAAAACAATACGCAACAGCTATAATCGCTCTAACAGCCCTGTTTGCGCTTCTTTTACCTCTTGTTTTTTCCATTCCTTATCTCGGTCCTGAAGGCGGCATTTATCGAGCACTCGCTTTTCTCATCGCAGCTTCTCCTTGCGCCCTCATCATTGCAACGCCGACTGCTTATTTAAGCGCTATTTCAGCTTGCGCCCGCAAAGGAATTTTGCTTAAAGGAGGCATTACGCTGGATGCATTAGCTAGTTGTAAAACAGTAGCGTTTGATAAAACAGGAACGTTGACTACAGGAGACTTGAGGCTTGCTTCCATCGATTCTTTTTCTGCCTCAAACATTTCAACGGACGAAGCGCTCGCTCTTGCAGCCTCTCTTGAGCGTCATGTAGTTCATCCAATCGCAACAGCGATTTGTAAATTCGCGCAAGAGAAAAATTGCCCTTTGATCGAACTCGAACAAATCAAACCCATTCCAGGCTCCGGCATTGAAGCGATCGCGCTTTTGCAACAAGGGCCGACCCCCGTCTTTATCGGGCTTCCAGAAAAGGTCAATCTAAACAACCTAACCAGAAAAGAAGGGCAGGTTTTATCAGCTCTTTCTATCGGTTCGGGCGCAGAGCGCAGTGTTTTTCTTTTCCGTTTCATCGATCAAGTGCGCAAGGAAACGCCTCTTCTTTTAAAGCAAATCCAAGAGGTGCATGGATTAAAAACCGTGATGCTCACGGGAGATAATGAAAATAATGCACAAACTGTCGGCAGATTACTAGGGATTGATGCGATCTATGCCAATCTTCGTCCCCAAGACAAACTAGACCAAGTGGCTTTACTTTCAGAGCAAGGAGGATTAGCCATGGTAGGAGATGGGATCAATGATGCCCCCGCTCTTGCCAGAGCGACTGTTGGCATCTCCATGGGCCGTGTTGGGAGCGCAACCGCAGTGGATGCTTCAGACGTCGTTCTTCTCAATGATGATCTGCATCTTTTAAGCTGGCTATTTTCTAAATCCTATCAAACGATTCGGATTGTAAAACAAAATATTACCCTTGCCCTTGCAATCATTGTCCTCGCGACAACTCCTGCTCTTTGCGGATGGGTACCTCTTTGGATAGCAGTGATTCTTCATGAGGGCGGCACAGTCTTAGTAGGGCTCAACAGCCTGCGCCTTTTAAGAAAATAGAGATTCTCTCTTGCATTAAACAATTTTAGGCGTTAATCAGGCAATTATGATACAAGAAATTTTTTCATTCCTGGAATCCATCAACGATTTTATCTGGGGACATATTGCTTTTATTTTTATCATTGGTCTTGGCGGTTATTTTTCCATTCGATCCCGTTTTTTTCAAATCCATCGATTCCCTTCCATTTTTGGTTCTTTTATTCACTTTTTTAAAAGCTCATCTACCCCTTCTAATACTCGCGGCATTCATCCTCTAAAAGCTTTTTTTGCGGCAATTGGTGGCTGCATTGGGATCGGCAATATTGTGGGGATTTGTACGGCAGTCCAAATTGGAGGTCCAGGAGCTTTATTTTGGACATGGGTTGGCGGACTTGCAGGCATGCTTTTGCAATACGCAGAAGTCTTTTTAGGGATGCGCTACCGCATCAAAAATTCTGAAGGAAGTTATGATGGCGGCCCGATGTATTTTCTTCCCATCGCATTTAAAGGGAAATGGGTTGCATCTGTTGTTTCTTTTCTTTTATGTATTTATGGCGTTGAAATTTTCATGTTCAATGTTATAACCAACAGCATCTCCGTCAACTGGGGATTGAATCCTTATTGGGTCGCTTTTATTCTTCTCGTGGCTGTGATTCTCGTGGCCCTCGGCGGCATCAAACGAGTGGGCGAAGTATGCAGCGCCATTATTCCCCTTTTCATCGCACTTTATCTTGGGATGGGCATTTGGGTATTGATTAAACAATTTTCTGAGATTCCTGCAGCACTTTCTTTGATTTTCCAAGGAGCTTTTAGCCCTCAGGCGGCAACTGGAGGATTTGTAGGTTCTACCGTGATGCTGACAATCTCTATGGGTTTATCGCGCGGCGCTTATTCCGGAGATATTGGCGTTGGATACATGTCCGTCGTTCATGCTGAAAGCAATACGTCTCACGTGAAACGCCAATCGGCCTTAACAATCATCGGTGTGTTTTTAGACACGTTTGTGATTTGCACCATGAGTATTTTGCTGGTGCTCCTTTCCAATCATTGGAAAAGCGGAATTGATGTCTCTTTGATGGTGCAAGAAGCTTTGGGAGTGCATTTTCCTTTTATGCAATTTTTCATGCCATTTTTTCTTTTTCTTTTAGGCTACACTACGATCTTGACCTATTTTGTAGTAGGAATCAAATGCGCAAAATTCATAGCTCCCCGTTGGGGGCCCCTAATTTATTACCTCTATGCGATTGTCTCTCTTCCCCTCTTTGCCTTCGTAAACCCAAGCGAAGCTTTTCTGATCATGTCTTTAGCTGGCGCTGCTTTGCTCATCCTTAATCTTTCCGGAATCTTTTTACTGCGCAAAGAAATTGAATTCGGATTGGATTAAATGATTTTATTGTAAAAATTTTAAAAGTTGATTTAGGGCTTCGCCCTAATGCCCACCAAAGGGCTGGCGCCCTTTGGAAACCCTTTTGATTTTATTTTAAAATAGAGAATTTTTAAATGAAGTTTTCTAATCTAGGAGACAGATTCCTGTATCACTTTTTTGAGCATTTCTGCCCAATTTTTTCTATACCCTATCCCTTCTAAAAGAACTTCCTCAGATTTTTTCTCGCTTGTTCCCAACGTTTTTATAACATCAACAAATTCTGCTGCGGTAGTGACTGCAGGAACGAGCCCATTTCTTACAAGAACATCTTCATATTTTTCATGGCCAATCTGCACTGTCGGAATTCCTTCTAATACAAATTGCGGCCCCATTGTCGTTTGGTAATAAAAAGCAGCATCCGCGAATAACTGCGCTTGATCGGAAGAAAAATCTGACACAACAATTTTGGGCATTTTTTTCTTTCCATCATGCTCTGCCAACCATTTTTCCAATTGGCAACGATCTACATTGGTTTTTTTTGCCTCTGGATGTTGTTGAAGGACAATCACTATATTTGTAAGATCAACTTCGTTTTCTACTGCCTTATCCAAAAAGCCAAGAAACGCAGGAAATGCTTCGGCAAAATAGACTTCATTGTTTCCGCCAAAATAGACTAAAACTTTTTGTCCTTTGTCATCCATTCGATCCTTGAAAAAGGCTAAACGGGCAGCGTTGTACTCAGTTTCTCTTTTTTCAGCGAATTCTTTGGCTCGACTAATAGGATAATAACCAATTCCAAAACGTTTTTTATCAGTAAAATCAACTTCTTGTCCAACAGCGCTATAAATTTTATCTGTGGCTAATTTTTCATTCGCAAAAACAACCCCTTCTGCACAGTCCATGACTTGGGCTGCAGTGGGAGAATACTGTCCAGGAACTAAAACTTCCAAATTCTCGTAATAGGCAAAATGATCAGCGGATGCGCCATGGCAGGCGACGAAACAAACAACAGCTTTTGACATAGCAACGGACATAACAAAACTCCCTTATTTGATGTGTACTCAAAAAAGCCAATTCTTGAGCTTTTCTCCCCATGAGGGGAAGATTGTATACAAAGCAATTATTGAATACAAGGGCGCCTCGTGATTCAAAAACAGGCTTTTTGGCGATTTCAATCTCTTACATTCGCAGTTCTTCATTCACATTTGATACAACCAAAAAACCAACAAAAATATAATTAAAAAACCTAAACTTAAAATACTTAAGAAATAACATTGAAATCATATTAATATTAAACTATCATTACCATAGGGACGAAATATAAGGTTACACGTTTTATGTCAAATTTTCTCAATCCTTCTCATTATTCTGTAAATAGCCGGGCAGACACGATCGATTTAATTCAACCATTTGAAAATCATTTTCGAATAGATCAGGACCTTCAAGAAAAGAGCGAAGCATTACGGCAGGTCATTAGCGAGATGGGGGAAGATGTAGGACGAATGACGACCAGCCAAACTGCTACAGGACTTCATAGTTGGCAAGATCCAAAGCTCAATGCTGAAAAAAAAGAATTGCAGAAAAAATTTGAAAAAGAATTAGA
>Ga0210386_10000506_pt1 | contig 35793 bp, 35 predicted proteins | sample IncBWH32OmetaG_FD_160091 | JGI IMG/M metagenome (GOLD analysis project Ga0210386, IMG submission 160091) | Forest soil microbial communities from Barre Woods Harvard Forest LTER site, Petersham, Massachusetts, United States - Inc-BW-H-32-O ...
TATCTAACAGAGGTGTTCCGTTCTCGTCTTGAAAAGGGACCGGCACCGCCTGTTCTTGGATAAGGTCAGGCAGCCCCCCTACCCCGTGAACGCGTACTGCTCAAGCAGCTAAACCTGACGAAACGTTTAAAGAACAATTTTCTTCGATGTCTACTGGCCAACAACGAACATTGTATGATTCAGCTTTTGTTTATAAGAACCCTTTTATATATGAACCTTCCGATCCTCCCATAACTGCTGATCAATATTCAATAAATTTAATGTGGATAAATAAAAAAAAGGTGCCTGAGGATCAAGAATTTTTGTTTGGCAATGGATCGTCATGTAAAGAACGAGGGTTGGATTTTCACAACAGATTTATCAAGCCAGTTTCTAAATGGGCTAGAACAAATCCAGGAAGCCCTATCAATATTTGGGTAGATAGTGAAATGGCAACTCCACAAGTAATTGAACGATCTAGAATTGCTCTTGAAACCGCTTTAGAAGGAACATCTCATGGCATCATTCAATTTAGAGATGTACGTTCTATGGATGTTGTTCGTTCAAATCCCCGAGCCTTCAGTGAAAAAATTCCTGTCTATTTTCGAGTTGATTTATTGAGAGCCATAGCAGCTGATTATACTTTGAGAGAGAAAGAAACAAAATTCTTTGTCTATGGCGACATTGATATGAAACCCTTATCAGCAAAACAAATTTTTGATAAAAGAACTGTTAACTTCTTAAATGACTTTGGATTTGTAATGGCAAAAGGTGGACATCTTGGCTTTGAGAACGGATTTCAGATTCTTAATGGAGATAATCCCCAGTTTATGGATTCACACCGAAAAGTGATTATAGATCTTAGTGTTGAAATGACACTCGAAAAGCCAGATGAGATTCAAGAACTGCAAATCTATGACACATATCCAGCTATGGTTACTCATTTTCTGGATGCTGATGGGCGCTATGGAAAATTTCATGCTAAGGAAGATGAAGAGGACTTAGGTAGGCTAAGTATATTTAGATATGATAGATTTGGAACTTTGGCTCATAGGAACCTTCCGTTGGGAAATAGAGAGGTTAAGCTAGGAAAGATTATGCCAAGAAAGCCAGTACGTCTTCCTCCTTCATATTTCTAAATTTTCTGATATATGAAACACAGCTACCCACTAACATCAAGTGGGTACTTCTATTACATACAAAACAAGATACGCAGTTTTAGTCAAAAACACCCTTGAATAAATTCCGCTATATTCAGAGGCAGAGTATGCTCACATAAAAAACGAACCTGGCGATTGCATGCGAAATCTAGCAGTATCTGATTTTTTAGATTACATCCGTTCTGAAAAGGGACTATCTCCTCATACTATTGAAGCTTATGAGCGCGATATTGGTGTGTTTCTTACGTTTATTCAGAAAAAATCTTGGGCAGAAATTACTTCTGAAACGATTTTGAGTTTTCTATCTTATCTTCATGGACAGTCTTATGCATCGAGTACAGTTTGCCGGATGTTGATTTCCGTAAAAGTGTTTTTTCGATTTTTAAAAAAAGAAAAAGAAATATCCGTGGATTTGGGACGCTATTTTGAAACGCCTAAAATTTGGCAGCTTGTTCCTGAGGTATTGAGCATTGAGGAGGTAGATCTTTTGCTGGCTCAGCCAAAACAGGATAATTTTGTGGGCGCAAGGGATAAGGCCATTTTAGAACTGCTGTATGCGACAGGCATGCGCGCCTCAGAATTATGTCAACTGCGTATTTGCGACGTAAGCGATACCTTTGTAAAAGTGAAAGGGAAAGGGAAAAAAGAACGGGTGATTCCTGTAGGAAAACAGGCAATCAGTGCAATAGATCACTATCTTGTCCATTTTCGTACTGAAGTTCTAGAAGAACATGCACCGCTTTTTATTTCTCAAAAAGGAAAACCTCTAAGCCGTCTTGTTGTTTGGAGTCGGGTAAAAATGTACGTCGGTTTAGCAGGTCTTGCCAAAGAAGTCTCGCCTCATACCCTAAGACACTCTTTTGCAACGCACCTTTTAGAAAATGGCGCTGATTTGCGGTTGATTCAGGATATGCTGGGACACGTTGATATCGGAACGACCGATCGATATACCCATGTGACAGGAAACCGTTTAAAGACCGCATTCACAGCATTTCACCCGCGTCCTTAAAAGCTGTACCATTTCTTAATAAGATATATCCATATTAGACGTTTCTTTGTTTTCTTTCGATTGGCAGTCTTTTCCTAGAAAAAAATCCATCTGTTTAGATTCTGGTGTTGGTGAAAATTCAAAATCAAGGTCTTCTTTTTTTAGTCTTTGAAATTTTTCTTCTATCATCATTTTTTGAATATCTGGCATTTCTGTGAAATAAGATCCCTCACCAGTTTTTGAAGAGCCTGATGTTGGTTGAAATTTTACGTTAGATGGCAGTTCCTGTTTAGGATTGCTCTTTTTATCAGAAGAAAATCCGTCAGAAACGTTTTTTTTGTTCCTGTGGCCAAAGAGTGGATTTACTCCAATTGTTATCTGTCGACTTTTTAGATCTTTGCTTTTTCCATGAAAAGAGTGATCTTTAGGTCTAATCTCGATGGGAATAGATTGTTGAGAGGCTGCAGTTATTTTGTCATTTCTTGAAGAAGTAAAATTAAGTTTTCTTCTCTTTAGTAAAGAGGATTGATATCCCGTCTCCGGAGATAAAGGATGAAGTGATGGGATCATGAGATTTTTCCTTTGTTTAAAAATTTAAATATATTTGAATTGTAATTTTACAATTTCGCTATTTTAGTTTCAAGTAAATCATTATTTTTAAGTTTTAATTTTATTTATTATTTTATATTAGCAATTAAAAAATAAAATTGGGAAGCTGTACCGGACAAAAGCCCTGTCAAAGGACTATCGTCCTTTGAAATTCTATCTTTTTTTAATTCTATTCAGTCTCAATTGCTTTTCTCATGTCATGAGAAAAGCAATTGAGACTGTGGTTAAAATCATTAGGATTTCAAAGAACAAAGTCCTTTGACAGGGCTTTTGTCCAGGACAGCGTCCCAAAAAAATCTCGATACTGCCAGAAAGAAAAAATTATATTTTTTTTAAAATCAATTCGTTGACAACAGCAGGAGATGCTTTGCCGCGAGTGAGCTTCATGACTTGACCTACGAGAAAAGCGAGGGCTTTTTCTCGGCCGGCCTTGTAGTCTGCAATGGATTGAGGATTGGCGGCTAATATTTGATCTACGATTGGTTCAATTTCTGCAATCTCGCTTAGCGGCCGATAATCGGGGTTTTGTTGAATGATTGTTTCTGGATCTAGCTCTGGAGAGGCGACCATATCATCTGCGACTTGTTTGGCAATACGGCCCGTAATGACGTTGTTATCAATCATGTGGACAAGCTTTGCCACATGAAGAGGGGGGATTTTGTGAGAAATGAGAGTCTGTCCTCGTTCTTTCAGACGCCCTGTAAACTCAATCGTGATCCAGTTGCATAGCTGGCGTGGATTGAGAGAGTGCTTCATTGCCGCTTCAAAATAGTCGCAAAGCTCTTTTTCTTGAATGAGAAGCGCTGCTGAATAGGGACTGAGATTGAGATCGGAGACATAACGGTTGTAACGGTCATGAGGGAGTTCAGGAAGTGTGTTTCGGATATCATCCACGTACTCTTGACTCAAAACGATAGGCGCTAGATCAGGCTCTGGAAAATAGCGGTAATCGTCAGAATTCTCCTTGGCGCGCATGAAAAGAGCGCTTTTCGTCTCAATATCCCATCGATACGTTCCAGGAGGAATTAATTCTTCTGGTGTACGGTGAGGATTATCTAAATAAAGCGCCACTTGCCGCTTCATTTCAGATTCAACGGCCATCTCTAGAAAACTAAAAGAGTTCATGTTTTTAATTTCTACCCGGGGGCGCAGCTCCGTAGATCCTTTGGGGCGAACTGAAATGTTTGCGTCGATCCGAAGGCTACCCTCTTCCATGTTGCCATCAGAAGCGTTTAGATAGAGCATGATCGCTCTGATTGCAGAAGCATACGCAGAGGCTTCTTTAGGAGAGTGGATGCAAGGTTCCGAGACAATTTCAATGAGAGGCGCGCCCGCTCGGTTGTAATCAACCCCTGCAAAATTTGTAAAATGTTTCAGCATTCCTGCATCATCTTCCAAATGCGCTCTATTGATTTGAAAGGTTTTGAGCTCTCCTTCTACAAATGTGGTGACGCTGCCGCCTGTCACAATAGGACGCTCAAATTGGGTAATTTGAAAATTTCGGGGACTATCGGGGTAGAAATAAGACTTGCGGTCGAATTTGCTAAAAAGAGCAACATTGGCTTTGACCGCCAATCCAAATTGCACCGCTTTTTTTACCGCCTCTTTATTTAATACCGGAAGAGCCCCAGGCTGGCCTGTGCAGACAACCGAAATGTTTGTGTTCGGTTCATCGCCAAATCGATTGGGGGCAGAGCTGAACAATTTGGATTTTGTATTGAGCTGGACGTGGATTTCAAGGCCGACAACTGGTTCCCAAAGCTCATAGGGGAGTTTTTTCATGAGGCAGATCCCTTAAATAAAGGAGGAATTTTTCGAGTAAACTGGGTCGCTTGCTCAAAAGCATGCGCATATTGGATGAGAGGGACATCGCATAGTTGGGGGCCTACGAGCTGCAACCCCAAAGGCATCTGGCGGGAGTCAAAGCCTGATGGGACGCTAATAGCTGGCAAGCCTGCTAAGTTGGCAGGAATGGTAAAAATGTCTTGCAAATACATTTCGAGCGGATCATTGATCGATTGGAGAGGAAATGCGCCGGAAGGAGCCACGGGCATTGCGATCGCATCGCATTCTGCAAACGCAGCTTCAAAAGCATCGATGACCAAAGTGCGAACTTTTTGCGCCTTTTTATAAAACGCGTCTTGGAAGCCGGCCGATAGGACATAGGTTCCCAGCATGATCCTTTTTTTCACTTCGCGGCCAAATCCCTCTTTGCGGGAAAATTCATAAATTTCATCGAGCGTTTTTGCCTCTTTTTCTCGGATTCCGTAACGGATCCCGTCGAACCTAGCTAAATTTGTCGAGGCTTCGGCCGTGGCCAAAATATAATAGACCGCAATCGAATATTTTAAAATGTCGAGATCGATATTGAGGATTTTGGCTCCTAACGATTTGAGCACGTGGAGGTTGTTTTCAAAGTTGGCCCTCGCTTCCGGTTTTAAGTTTTCTAAAAAACGATAAGGCACCCCGATTTTCACATCCGCAAGAGTGGTATTTAAAGAATAAGATTCAGCCGGTAGGTCGAGACTTGTGGAGTCGTGGGGGCAGTGGCGGCCGATGACTTCCATGGTCAAGGCCACGTCCGCGACTGTTGTGGCAAAAGGGCCGATTTGATCTAGCGAGGAAGCAAATGCGACGAGGCCGTAGCGGGAGACTCTTCCATAAGTAGGTTTATATCCTACAATTCCGCAAAAGCCGGCAGGTTGGCGGATCGATCCGCCCGTATCGCTGCCTGTCCCAATCAAAGAAAGTCGGGCCGCAACTGCGGCTGCAGATCCTCCGGAAGAGCCTCCTGGAGTGCATTCGAGATCCCAAGGATTATGGGCATTGAAATAGGCGGAATTTTCATTGGAAGAGCCCATGGCGAACTCATCGAGGTTCGTTTTGCCTGTAATGAGAGCGTCTTCTTGTTCTAATAGCCGGATGGCAGTGGCGTCAAAAGGGGCTCGATAATTTTTAAGGAATTTTGAAGCGCAAGAGGTGATTTCACCAGCTATGTGCATATTGTCCTTGATCGCAACAGGAACTCCTGCCAATTTGCCGAGAGGTTTATTCTGAGATCTTTTGAGATCTAACCGTTCTGCTTTTAAGATCATACGGGGGCCCAGAATGGAAAGAAACGCGCCTAGCTGCTGGTTATGATTTTCAATGCGCTTTAAAAAATATTCCGCGATTTGAAGTGCGGTGACATCGCCTTGGACAAAGGCTTTATTCAATTCTACTGCGGATAAGTGATGAAGGTTTGTCATGAACCCTTGATGACGGGTGGAACGCGGATCATTCCCCCGATTTGGTCTGGAGCGTTGCTTAAAAATTGTTCGCGCGGCAGTAAATCTTTGATCTCATCTTCGCGCATGAGGTTTTTTAACATGGACTGCAAAACGTAATTGCAAGATGCTACGCCAGTTGTGTCTACTTCTTTAAGTAGCTCAACATACTCTAAGACGCGGCCTAAAGAGTGGAGAATGTCTTTGTCTTCTTCTGGAGTACAGTCGATCCGGCATAATTTTTTCAAATTTTCGAGTGTTTTTTCGTTGAATTTTGACATAATCATCCATAAATACCCGGTTAAAATAACATCTAAGGCTAGATAAGTCAAGGCTCTATATTCTCCATGGACAATCTTTCAAATTTATATTACTATGAGGAAATACGAACTTAGGCTGCATGCAGCCTTATTGGGAGAATATTTATGAAAGTGATTGGATGTATAGCTAAACTTTTGGTTATCGTGGGTGCGTTAAACTGGGGGCTTATTGGCTTTTTTCAATATGATTTAATTTCCAACCTTTTTGGCGGTATAGACACAACGGGTGCCCGTGTGGTGTTTGCCCTTGTAGGCTTGGCTGGGCTTTATAAATTAGGTTGTTTTTTTTGCTGCTGCAAAAAAAACTGCGGCTGCGGATGCAAAAACTGCGGACCTCATTGCAATTGCTGCGACAGAAAAAAACAACAGTAATCCATTTTTTTTCAAGGGGGGGATTTTCCCCCTTGGAGATTTTTTCATCCATGAAAATACCTCTTTCCGGTTCCACAGATTTTGTGGGGGCGGCATTTTTTTCTTATACAAGAGCGTATCCTAAAAAACTTTTGGATCATGGGTTTTTATTTTCTGCTCCTTTGCTCTACCAGGCTTTACAAAAAGCATTACATCCCCTATTTTCTAAAAAATAGGAGCTTTTATGTCGCGGCTATTTTCTCAAAATCCTTGGTTTTCCATGTGGTTTTATCCAAAAACTACTATTCGGAAAATTGTTCACATAAACCCCAAATATGGGGTGATCTATCTCTCTGCGCTTTATATGCTCCAAAATTTTTTCTTTTTTCTCAATTTTTGGTCTTTGGGATTGGAAACGCACGTTTTTTCTTTGCTAATCCCCGTCTTGCTGCTAGCTCCTATTGTAGGATTTGCATGGATGTTTTTTTATGGATGGATTTTAAAATTAACAGGCCGCTTATTAGGGGGAACTGCCCCAGCCTCTCACATTAGAGCCGCCTTGGCCTGGTCTAGGCTGCCCGCAATAATCACCCTGGTTATGTGGCTTTTTTTACTGGGTGTAGATCCAGATTCTGTGTTTATCCAATATCCTGAGGGGCTTGTTGCTTTATTTGTAACCTTGATTTTAGCCCTCGTTCAGATCTGGACCTTTGTTTTATTGATTGAGTCTATTCGAGAGATACAAAGATTTACTTGGTTCCGATCTATTTGTAATGTTTTATTGGCAGCCATGATCTATTCGGTGATTGTTTTTCTGTGTATGTTGATATTAAGATTTATTTATCTTATCTAGTTTATCTTCCTGCATTTCTGTTTATTATTTAAATTAAATTGTAAAATTTTATTGTTTATTTTTACAATCAGATTAGGGCGCAAGTCTTTTGATGCCTCCAAGCTACCCAGCTTAGCGACAGATACCAGAAGATTCATTCTTCATAGGACCTGGCCGTGATAAAGCTGATTAGATGGAGGCATTTTAACACTTGGGGATGCAGTATGACGCAAAATTTTAATCCTTGGCTTGAAATTTGGACGTGTCCTCGTGCGACGATCCGCCGAATTGTCAGTGAGAAACCAGATCGTTCTCTTTGGGTATTAGCTGCCATTTATGGGTTTGGTTCTTTGATTGGGAATGCTCAATCTTTGGGTTTTGGACAATCTTTGAATTTTTTGGCGATTTTTTTAATTGTGATCTTGCTCTCTCCTATCTGGGGCTATATTTTCTTTTCACTTTGGAGCGCGGTTGTTTATTGGATTGGAAAATTATTTAAAGGGGTGGGAACTTTTCACTCTGTGAGAGCTGCCTATGCGTGGTCTTGCGTTCCTTTGGCTATAAATATTCCCATCTGGATTATTCTTTCTGTTGTATTTGGCCAAGAGCTATTTCAGCCATCTTTCGGTAGCGGAGATTTAGACACGCCTTCGTTTGTGCTTCTTTTTGCTGCGCTTCTTATCCGTTTAGCGATGGCTGTGTGGTCTTTGGTCATCTATTTTAATGCGTTGGCAGAAGTGCAATCGTATTCGATTTTGAAATCTATTTTGAATGTTTTGGCCTCTAGTGTGTTGTTACTTTTAGCGGCTTGGATTTTATGGGGTGTAAGTTCGCATTTTATGAACCCAGCTGCCCAAATGTTGGATATTGGATCGATGCTGCCATCTTTTCAAGCGTGGGCTATTGATTGTTATAAACTGTAAGGGGAAAGGAGAAAGCTATGAACCAGAAATTTATGAAGAAAGCCGGTGTTTGGTTTTTGGCTTTGTTTCTTGTAGCAGCTCATTTATTTATGAGGACAGCGCACGCTGATGAAGGTTCTTCTTGGAACATGATGATTTCTAGGACGGGAGACTGCCGCATTCATTTTCCTTCCCGCCCTCAAATGGTGCAGCAATCCCTTCAGGTTTCTGATGATGGTCTTCGTTTACACTATGATGTGTATCTTTCACCTTTTGAAGATAAAGGGGTTTGTCTTCTTTTAATTGCCCAATATCCGCTTCCGATCGTTCCTGGAAATGAATTGGTTGGACTGGAAGGGCTCCTCAATGGAATTGTCGGGCATAATGCAGAAAACAAATTGACCTTTGCCAATGTTGTCGATCTTCAAGGAGTTCCTGGAGTAGATTTTTTAGTCCAAGGCGGGGCTAACTATTTTCGGGGCCTAGCTTTTATGGTTGAAAACAAGCTTTATTTGATTGCCATGGAAGGGAAGAAAGAATATTTAAATGAAACAATTTTTACCCGTTTTTCCAAATCGTTTCAAATGCAGAAAACAAATTAAAATCCATAGTTAAGGCTGGCTCCTCCATAGGGGGCCAGACTGACATTGGTATAAAGCGAGTTGTGTCCCTCTTTGTCTTTGATATAAAACGAACCGCCAAAATTACATCCCCCAAAAATTTCCGCTTCTACCCGAAGAAATTTTTCATAACGCAAATTGATCTCAGCGCCCATGGAAGTGTAGTTGAAAATTGAATTAGGCTGCGTTTGATGGGAACCTGTTCGAAAACGCTCCTTCAAAGGTCTTCCTTTTAAAGCAATGCTCCAATTTTTATTCCAGGAGTATTGGATTTTATAATCGATTGGAAAAATAATAAGAAAGAGCCAATCCTTATTCCAGGTATAGTCAAATCCAATTAAGGGGTATACTTGCATGCTTTCCATGCCTGAATAACCATAAGCTCCAACATGGTAGTGCCAATCTTCCCAAATTTCATAAGATCCCCAAAGAAGAGCTGAAAAAAGGTTGTAATCATGGTTTCCAAAGTGGCTTGTATCCATATTGTAATCCACGCGTGCAATCCAGCGCCATTTATCAAGGTCGTTTGTAAAAAAAGTCAGGGCGAATTGGACGTAGCTAAAACGGGTCGATTCGAATTTGGGGTTTTTGTTCCAGTTCATCTCAAAAGTGTTCCACTCGACTCGGGGGATGAAATAGTTTTTTTCATTGATCGGAGTGAGTAGGTAAAGAAAAGCATTTGTTTTGTTAAAAGCTAAATTGCCTCCATAAGGAGTGTCCTGCACATCGGCTTTGCCAAGAAAAATGGTATTAGCCCCTGCATGAAGCGGGTGAAAATCCCAGTAAGTATAAGTTTTTTCTTCTTGAGAAAAAAGAAAGGTCGCTCCTAAAAAAAAAGAAACCCCTAAAATTTTTTGAATGACGTTCATTCAGTTATGTTAGGAGAAAATTTCTTTTTTGAAAACAATTGCTTGAGCAGTTTTTGTTTGAGAAAAGTTTTTTGTGAAAGGATCAAAAAAACGCGTTTTCAGCTGAGAGCTGAAAACGCTTAAAAATTTAGTTATGCGGGATTGGAGTTTTTCGACTCTTCGATTTGCTTAATTATAATAGGCGATATCAAAGGAATGCATATTGGAGATTTTTCAGAAGAAAGCAATGTTTCTTTTTGAGTCTCATTAAGTTTTGCTCTGATGAATTTTGTTGGTACACGGAAGCCTGTATACATTTCTTTTGTAGAGACTGGACGAAAATGAAGATAAAAATCTTTTGCATCAATTGTTTCGTCATCTGTCATAACACGATTCGTCTGCCTATGTACGTACAAGCTAGGTTCTTTATCTTGAAAACCCTTGTTAGGCATTGCTACAAAACGCGTGCAGACTTTTACGATAGAACCTTTCTCTGCTTCGATTAGACTCGGAGCGGACGTTGTATCTACATCTGGAAACTTTTGTTGCATTTGGAGTAAATTGTACGTTCCGAATTTCTTTGCACAATCTGCAAAGCTTCTATCTAAAGAAATTCTATGGGGAATCCATTCTAGCGAGAGAATTCGACTAAAAGTATAGCTAATTTTTTTCTCTTCTTTGGCTTGATTATTCAAGATTCGTACGGTATTTGTTATTGCTTTTCCAGCAATTCGAGATCCTTCATCTGCTCTAGAAGATACGCAATACGTCCCTGCATTACTTAAAAGTTCTCTAACCGTAGAGATTTTAACAGAGCCTTCATAACCCTCTACTGTAATGACTCGATTCCCAGATAGTCCGAAATGACCTTTCATTGCGCCATTAGACATGTTGGTTTTAAAAAAACTATAAGCCTCTTCTAAATTTCCTTTTAAAAGGCTTTCTACGTGAGATTGTAACTTTACCATGGTATTTCTCCTTAAAATGTAATATTTTGAGTGTCAACATAGTAAAAAAAGGGGTCTCGGCCAAAATAATTCCGAAAATCGATGACCCCTATTTAAAACACTCTTTTTGAATTCCTACTCTTCAATAGCTTGTGAATTCAAAGTTGTCTCGACGCAAAACAATGCTTGTTGGGTAGCATTCAGTTTTTCTTTGATCAATTTTGTTGATACAAGAAATCCTTTGTATTGCTCTGGCTCTTCCGACGAGGAGGCTTTACGCAGGTTTTGTTCTTCAACGACTTCATCAGCTTCTACAACGAGACCTGTGTCTTTATCGATAAAGCGGCTTAAATCAACAAAAGAGTCTAAAGGTCTTTCTTTAGAAGCGGGGTTTATTGTGTACATCGTTTTAAAATGTGTTTGGATTTTTTGAATAGGCTCTTTCGATGCCATGCTTACATCTGGAACGGATGCTATATCTACATCTGGAAACTCTTTTTGAAATTGAGCTGAATTGTATGTTGAAAACGTTCTTATGCAATTAGTAAGCGTGTTATCGGTAGAGATTCGGGCTGGCATCCAATCCATTGTGCCAATTCGTGTCCAAATAGAAGCTGTTTGTAATTCTATGTTGGCTCTCGAATTCAAGAATTTGATTCGACTTGCGAGCTGTGTTCCCGCGATTCTTTGTCCTGCGTCTTCTTCTAACTTTACGCAATCGATTCCTGCTTGTAATAAAATCTTTGCTGCATGAGAGATTTTCATAGAACCTTCATAGCCATCAACCGTAAATTCTCGGCTTCCGAATGAAGTGAGCTGAGCTTTCATCGTCTTGTTAGACATGTTTGTTTTAAAAAAACTATAAGTCTCTTCTAAATTTCCTTTTAAAAGACTCTCTACATGAGAATGTAGTTTTACCATGGTATTCTCCTTAAAATTTAATTTTTCCCTGAATTCTAATTTTGTAATAAAATGTAAATACAGACAGTTTATTGTTTCTTCTGTTTAATTTCACGTGTTTTTTTTCAATAACAATTTATGTGATACTAGATGTGTATAATTTAGTTTAATGTAGTTATTTTTTTTGAAATTAGGAGAAGAGAAAAAAGGGCTCCGCCCTTTGCATCTAGGCCAAGAAAGCAAGCTCCTTTGCAACCCACAATTTTTTAGACGAAAGGTTAGTATTTTTTGTGGATTTCAACAGATGACTATGTCATTATATTCCAAATTAAAAAATGAGATATAATTAAATAAATAGTTTTTAAATTTATTTTTTATTAAAAACAAGAAACTACAATATATATATGTCCTTGAATCCAGCATCACCATCCCTGCGACTCTCGTGGGTTTTCACTTTGGTAAGTAAATGTGCATGCGAACAAAGATTCAATTTCTATTTTTAGCAGCATCCCTATTCATTAAAATCTTTACACGAAACGCCAATGAAGTGTCAAATTGAACATTTCCTTATTACAGTAGATGCAGAAAAGACATTTTTATTTTTAAATAAAATCATTTTTGAAATTAGATTGCAGTTTTGGTTAAATAAATATAATAAATGATTTTTTATGATTTAAATTGCTTATTTTTATTTTTATTTATTTAAAATATTGTCTTTTATTTCTGTTATTTATTTTTACTGGTATAATATAACGCAACAAACCTAAAAAATAATGTGGAGGGGAATTATGAGTGGTGTGACGAGATCAGGAAATTTTCAAAACGTCCGAGACAAAGTGGCACACAACGGCGGTACTCTCATAAATGCAGCTAAGACCACAGGCAAGATAGCCCTCTACAGCGTGGTAGTTGGAAACGTACTTCCTGTTTGCTTTCGTATTCATTCCGCATTTGTAAATTCACTTCAACCCCGAGGTAGTCTACTAACAGAAGCTGGGAATCTTGGAGCCGATGCTTTGTGGACAGGGTGGAATATTACTAAAGGGATGGGAACGTTATCGTTTCATGGTATGAATGTTCTTAGCGACCGTTTATTGCATTGTAATGTTAATCTTATAGAGTATTGCCGAGAAGGAATTAAGCAACGCGCCGATGACCTCGTAAGATATGAGACTCAGGCTGATTTGGAAAATTTGAATACATTCATTCAACACTGCGGAGATCTTCAAGCGCCTTTTCTGGATACATTGACAAAAGCTACTGAGGGAGTTTTTAATGAATTAGCTGAGTGCATGCCTTCAGGAAAAATGCTTGCTATCGCTGCTGCCATGGTTACATTTGTGGCTATTTGTAAACTACAGCCCGCCTATAAAGCCCCAGTGCCACCAAAAACAGAACAGGAAATTTTGGATTTAGGGATTGTTTTGCCTACGACGATAGCGCAGCTAACAGAAGCGAAGACGAATTGGGATCTAGAAATTTCTTTACCTGAGACGGCCAAGGAGCTAAAAGAATCAAGATCATATGATGGTCCAATATTGGAAATAACAGGCGAGGGGCATATACTAAGCGCTTTAAGGATGTATCCCTTTAAAATGCAATGTCAAGATGGGAAAACACGAGAGTTTACGAACGTGGTTGCAGCGACTTTAGCGCAAAAATATTCTCCCGAGGAAATGGATATATTCCAGAAGATGACAGCTGCCGAGGCTTTAAGCTATGCAAAAGCTCGGGATGGAGATGAATCTTTCGTTGAAAAGCCATGTAAAGATGGGAACCCCCGAAGATTTAAAAATATGGTTGCAGCGACTTTAGCGCAAAAATATTCTTCCACAGATGAAATAGATAAATTTCAAGGCATGACAGTTAAAGAGGCTTTACATCATGAAAACATTTCCGAAGGGGATGAGCAATGGTATAGCGGTCATGTAAAAAAACAATATCAAAAAGACAAAAAAAGTAGGGTTGTACGGGATACAGAGAGTAAAAAACCTCTCATAAAAGATGTGACTGTATTTCCTTTAAGTCGCTGTGATGTTTGGCTATTGAACGCACTTAGTGCAAGTTTCTCTCAGCGTCCAGAATCTAAAAACGCGTTGTTACACTCGGAAGACTATCAACTCAACCATCAATCAATAGGCTCAGAGACGATAGCGCCATTAAAAGCAAAAGGGAAGGTGTTGTGGGGCCAAACCATTACTCCAAATCCTTCATTTTCCAAAATAAACGATCTTCTTCATTATGTTAGAGAGGATATTGCAAATGAAGAGATTCTATCGAACGTTCCGAATGAGAATGTGGATCTTATTAAGAGTCTCGCTTCAAAAGACGCTCCGTTTGAAATGCACTGTCAAGATGGGAAAAAGCGAAAATTTAAGAATGTGGTTGCAGCGGTTCTAGCTCAAAAATATTATAAATCCCCTGCAGTTATGGGTCAATTTGAAAAGATGACAGCTAACGAGGCTTTAGATTATAATAGGAAGCAAGAGAGTGGTTTCAGTCGAAGAAATGCAGATGAACATTGGTACAATAGCTATATAAAAAATGGACAAGCTGCCCAAAATCAAGTTGCAAATTTGAGCCGCTGCGACATTTGGCTTTTTAACGCGCTTAGTGCCCATTTCTCTCAGCATCCAGATTCTTTACAAGCATTACAAAATATAAAAAAACGTCAATTGAAACATTCGCTTATTGCAGGCAATTCATTTACAAAAATAAACGATCTTCTCCACTACATTAGAGCCGAGAGTTTAAAAGAACCATGGAGAAATGAAGAAATTTCATCGGATTTATTACCAGGAGTTCTTCTAAATGGACCCTGTGCTAATTCTGCTTCTCTAGCTGATCATTCGGATGTTGCTCCTGCTAGTTCTAGTCCAAATGCGGCTTCAATTAGTTCCGGTTCACGTTTCTCGAATATAAAATCTCTTCTTTCGAAAGGAATTTCCTATCCTTTCATAGCTCTTAAGGCAATAGGAAATTTTGATGTGAGCGAATCTTTAGTTCGAAGGTTTGATTCTGGAGCGTCTAATAACAATTCATCAGGTAACGGGTCAGCAAATGCAGGTAGAGGCACAAAAACAAGTAGCAGTTCACCTTCGAAACCGAAGGATGATGTGGATTTTGGAGATGTAGCTTCTGATTCTAAAGATGTAGATATCAAAGAAAAAATCGCAATTTTTGAAGCCGCTGAATCGAAAGAAGACGCAAAACTTTCTCTTAAAGAAAGATTGGCTACATTAGGTGAAGAACCACTTCGTATGGAAGAAGATCAAGATTTGGGAGATCAAGCGCCTCCTCCCCCTGTTACACAGGTAACTGCTATACCTAATCCAGGTGTCCTGCCAGCTAGTTCTGGTTCCAGTTTGTCTAACGTAGGATCTCTTCTCTGGAAAGGAATTACCTTTCCTTTCACATTTAATATACCAGTAGGCCCTTTTGTTCGATTGTTGGATTCTGGAGCGCCTAGTAAAAAACCATCAGGTAACGGGTCAGCTGTTGTTACTACTAATCCTATCAACACTCAGGTAAATGTTACATCGGAAGATAAAGGTAAAGACGAAGATAAGAGTACAGTATCAAGTAGCAGTTCATCTTCTGCTTTAGCGTTTACTTATCCTGATTCGAGCTCTTCTTCAAGTGGTCCATCTTCGATAGCGAATGATGATAACGTTAAAAATGTTCTTACTGCATTAGATGAACCGCTCATTTTTGAAAAAGAGAATGATTTAAAAAATGAGACGCCGGAACCCCATACTACACAGGTGAATGCTACATCAGAAGATAAAGGTGAAGAACAGGAAATCGTTTCACCTGAGAGCGAGCAACCAAAGCTTTCGGAGATGCCTCAAATTTCTTCTAATGCGAATGAAAATAAAGGTAAAGAAGAGGAAGTTATTCCACCTACTAAGCCTAAGAGAAAGAAAGAACAGGAAATCATTACACCTGAGAGCGAGAAACTAAATCTTTCGGATAATTAATTCGGACGCTTCAAATTTGGATGAAATTTTATAATTGAGTTGAGAATATAAAAGTTCATTTGGTTAGAAGTTATTTAGTATGGCACTTTTTCTAAAAGAAAAAGTGCCATTTTACTTCTCATACCTCAAGAATTTTTTGGACAGAATTGAAAGAAAATCTAGAATTTTCCTTGCCCCAACATTCGATTAAATTCCATCTCTTGCTCAGGTGCACTTAGTTTTCGAATAGTAGTGATTGCTTCATCTTTTGATACCAGAAAATGATGAAAGGCAAACCGAGCTACTTGAACAAAATGCGTGATGCAAATCGTTTGTCTTTTTTCAGAGAGTTTGCGGAGCTTGGCTCCTAAAATCGCGGCGGTCTGCCCTCCTACGTTGCTATCAATCTCATCAAAAATAAGACAGGTGTTTTTGTCTAGGTCCGCTAATACAGCTTTAATCGCCAAAAGAAGACGGGAAAGCTCTCCACCGCTAGCGCATTGTTCTAAAGGCAGGGGAGAGTAACCAGGATTTGCTGTAAAATGAAAAGATACTCTATCTGCCCCATGGGCAGATGTCTCTTTGGAAGAGACAACGATTTCAAAACGGGCATGGGGAAGGTTTAAGGAGCGAAGTTCCTCGACAACAGACTTTTCAAACTCTCGGGCAGCTTTAAGCCGTAATTGCGTAATCTCTTCCGCTTTTAATCGATTTTTTTCTCGAAGAGAGGTGAGATTGAAACGTGTTTTAGCAATCAAAGTCTCAAGATGGGAAAGGTAATCCAGCCGTTTTGATAAATTTTCTTTCAGAATTTTGATCTCAGAGAGAGAACCGAATCGTTTTTTGATTTTTTCAATCGAAAAAAACCTCGCTTCAATAACAGCTAAACGAGCGGGATCGGCTTCCAGTCGATCCGCGTAGGAGCGCAAAGTAAAAGAAGCCTCCTCCAAGCCAATGAGAGATTGTTTGATGCTCTCGCAGGGCTCAATAAGACGAGGATCAAACCGAAGAACTTGCTCTAAAGAATGAGCCATTTTTTTTAATAAAAAAAGAAGAGGTTTTGATGATTCTGATAATAAAGAGACTGCCGATGTAGCCGCTTCTAAAAGCTGCTGCGAATGGTTTAAGAGTTCATGCTCTTGCAAAAGTTTTTCTTCTTCGTTTTCTTGTAAATTGACCTCTTCGATGAAGGTCAAATCTTCTTCTGCTTTTTGCTGCTCTAGATCCGCTTTTGCTTGTTCTATCAAAAGAAGATCAAGAGTTGCTTGAAGTTTTTTTTCTTCTTCAAACGATTTGGCAAAGGTTTCAACAATAAAAAAAAGCTTTCCAAAGGCATCAAGCCATTTTCTTTGCTCATCGGATAGGCTGAGCGAAAGAGAACTGCTTTGATCTACCAGTTCAATCGCCGTCCCCATAATTTTTTTAAGCGTCGCAAGAGAGATTTGCTGCTCTTCAAAAAAACAGCGGTTTTTTCCAGATCGATGGATCTCCCGACGAATAGACACAGATCCGCTGCAAGGAATAACAATTTCTTCTTCGGTCAGCCAATCTAAAGGCTCTGAGGGGATAAACTCTGCTTCTATTACAGCAAGGGGGGAATTACATCGGATTTGGTTCGGATCTGCTTTTGCTCCTAAAAGAAGGCGAATCGCACTTAAAAGAGAGGATTTTCCCGATCCAGTCTCTCCTGTAATGATATTCAAGCCTGGCCCAAAGGCGATGTCTGCTTGTTCAATTAAGATGAGATTTTGAATGCAAAGATTTACAATCATAGCTCTAACATAGTTTTAAAATGTGTTTTTACAGCTTTGGAAAGAGCTTCTTTGCCGTGAGTTTGCGCGAGCGTGCGAGCCGCTTTAATCACTTGCGAGCTGGCCCCTTTGGGCAGCTCCATCCCAAATTCTTCGCTAAGCATGTTCATCCCTTCGACAAAGCCAGCTCTTGCTAAAATAGAGGCTGCGGCGACCACCAAATCTTCTTCTCCTCGAACTCTTTGTACAAGATGCACTTCAAGTTTTTTTTGTTTTAAAAAAGATTGCATCATTTCTGGATTTGCAAATTGGTCAAGAATCGCTTCTTTACAGCCCGTTTTATGGCTCAAATCTCCCAGCGCCGCAGTATGGGCCCATGCGAGAAGGCGGTTGAGGTTTTTGAATTTTGCATAAAGTTCATTGTACTTTTGAGGAAATAAACGGATGAGCGTGTAGGGGAAGGTAGAGCGGAGCTTTTTGGCGATTTTTACAATTTTCTCATCATTGAGTTTTTTGCTATCGCATACTCCAAGTTTTCTCATCTCTTTGATCCCATCTCCATCTGCATAGATCGCTGCAATGCATAACGGGCCGAAAAAATCCCCTTTGCCGGCTTCGTCCATCCCAATACGGGCAGTGAGATCTAAATGGGCCTCTGGATGGGAGAAACGAAATTCTTGTAAAATTTCAGGCTCTAGATAAAATTCAATGAAAGCGTCCCTCTCTTTTCCCTGAACCGTTAATTTTCCAGACTCATAAAGAGTGCAAGAAATTCCTTTTTTTTTGGCAGAAAAAATAGTGTAGGGAGGTTTTGATAAAGCGAACTCTTGATCTAAAAGATCTTTCTTCAGCTTGTCTGCAAGCTGAATGTCGATGGAAGCTGTAAAACAAGAAGGTTTGGACATGTTGAAAATGCCTTTTTCCAAACTATAGCAGAGTTTGGTTTTTGTCGGATAGAAAGTGCTTGCCGTAAATTTTTTCAAAAGGCGGCATGTAGGTGAATGTAAGAAGTCTTTTGTGATCGGTTCATTCATGATCCAGAATTTGCTTGCGCAAATTCCATTTTTCGATCCAATTCGAATGGGTATCTTTAGAACTTTCAAAATTCGATCGTTCTTTCATATTAAAATTTTTAGACTGCTGCTACGATCCAAAAATTGTTTTAGAAGCTAATTCAAAAATTTATTTTTTTTAGATTACGAGTAAATTTTAGGGTTTTACGAGTAAATTACGAGTAGCCTGCCAAAAAATAAATTTTGCATGGATTTTTTTGCAAAGCAACACTTTTTAAAGTGTTGCTTAACCATTTAAATGACTGCTGCGTGACTTTAAGTCATTGTATGGAATTCATGAGGTCGGATATGATCGGTTTTTAACAATTTAATAGAGGAGCGGCACTTCGCCTTTAGCTTTTGCAAGCTGAAGTTTTCGTGCTGTCAAACAAATGCATGAATGCTTGAAAAAAATGGGTGAAGACTTTCGTTCCAAACGGGAAGAAATGACTTTATCCTTAAAAGAAGTCGAAAATGCAACATCGATCCGCACAATGTACCTTCAAGCAATCGAAGAAGGACGGGTTCATCAGTTTCTTTCCGCAGTCTATGCATTGGGGTTCATTCGGCAATACGCTAATTTTTTAGGCTACGATCAAGACAAACTCTCTAGAGATTATCCCGAAGCGCTTCGCCTGCAGCCCGAAAAACAAGATTTTGCTTACGGCATCGGAACGATGGAAATGAGGGGAAGTCCTCACGGCGGCGTTCGCTGGGTCCCTAACTTGATGTGGGGCGCAATGTTTGTTGCGACTTTAGTAGCCGCTTGGTACTTTGCTAAGTTTTTAGGGGTTATTTAATTGTTTAATTTGCTGAAAATGTTCTCTTGAGATATGAATAAAATTCGAATTGGTTTTTTTGTGAATGAGATTTCATGTTAGATACATTAGGCGATTATGTAATCCAAAAACAGCTAGGACACGGAGCCTTCGGCGACGTTTATCTAGCTGAGCATCGGTTTATCAAACGTTCGTTTGCCCTTAAAGTGCTGCCTCAGGACATTAGTTCAGATCTAGGGTTTATCCGAAGATTTGAATCCAAAGTTGGGGAAATTGCTGCTCTCGATCATTTTCACATTGCTAAAATCCACAATGTCTCCAATCAAGAAGGATTTTATTTTGTGGTGATGGATCCAATTGTGGATACATTGGGCGAAACCATCAATTTAGATCGCTATCTTGCTTTAAAAGGCCAATCGCTCGGAGAAGAAGAGTGCGAGCAGCTACTTCGGCAAATTGCTTCCGCAATCGATTATGCACATAGCATGGGGATTGTTCATGGATCGCTTAAACTATCTAATATTTTAGTGGTTGCAGATGATCCTGGTGTTCGTTTGCTGCTTTCTGATTTTGGATTGAATCGGCTGATCGGAGAGGGGATTTCTTTTTTGCGTATTTGCGAGCAAGCTGCAAAAGCTTTGGTTCCTAAATTGCCCTCCCACTCTGAAAAAGCGCATCAACTTAGCCGAAATTTTCTAAGAAATTTTTCCTTTTTGGCTCCAGAACAAAAAACCCTTGAAGAAGGAACTCTCGATCTGCCAGTGGATGCTTATTCTTTTGGCGTTTTGATTTATTTTGTTTTGACTGGAAAAATGCCGGAAGGATGTTTTGATCTTCCCTCAAAAATACTTCCCGATGCAAAAAAAAATTGGGATCTCTTAATTCAGCGTTGTATGCAGCTCAATCCTCACATTCGTCCAAAAAAACTCATTCAAGCGATGGATGAATATCTGCTCGCACCTCATACTCTTTCCAAAGATCTTTTGAGTTTGAATGAAGTCGGTGAAAAATTAGAGCAAATTGGCCAAATGTCTTTTGAGTTTTCTAAAGAAACGGAAGCAGCAAAACGCTCTTTAGAAATGCCCATTGAACAGCCAAAACCGGTCTTAAAACCCCAAGAAATCGCTCGCCCTGAATATGAATCAGATCCAGGCGCTATTTTCCAGCGCGATACCTTGGTGTCTCACTATGAACCTAAAAAAACGGAAATCAAAGAGATCGACCCTCTTTTAACCGATATGATTATTGTTCCCGGCGATACGTATTTTCGCGGAAGTAACGAAGGCGCCCGCGATGAAATGCCTCGCCATGCCGTAAACCTTTCCAGTTTCGCGCTAGATATCCATCCTGTCTCCAATGAGCAGTTTGTCCGTTTCCTTCAAGCCATGGGTGGAGAAAAAGATCATAACAACAATGACATCATCCGTCTTAGAGACGCTCGGATCAAACGCAGCTGCGGTAAACTCGTCATTGAGTCAGGCTACGCAAAGCACCCCGTTGTAGGCGTCACCTGGTATGGAGCTGTGGCTTACGCGAAATGGATTGGTAAGCGCCTCCCCACAGAAGCGGAATGGGAAGCTGCCGCCACTTGCGGCCGTGAAAATTTCTTTTATCCTACGGGAGCTGCCATTGAAAGGATTCATGCAAACTTTTTTAGCTCCGATACCACTCCCGTTCAAAGCTACGCTCCCAATGCTCTAGGTCTTTATGATATGGGTGGGAATGTCTATGAATGGTGCCAAGATTGGTACGCCTATAATTACTACGACGCATCTCTTGTCGAACCAGACAGTCCTCAAGGTCCTCCTCAAGGAGTCTATAGAGTTCTTCGCGGCGGCTGCTGGAAAAGCTTGAAGGATGATCTGCGCTGCGCTCACCGCCATCGCAATAACCCTGGCGCTGTCAATGGTACCTATGGCTTTCGCTGCGCAGCGGATGTTGTCTGAAGATTGATCAATATGAAAAAATAATTTACATGGTAACTTTTGAGAAGCTCTGCTATCCTCTCCGCAGGAGCTAGTTAATGGAAAAGCAAGATTTTTATCCTAATGCGCCTATCGTTGAGGCAATTTTTGATATTCAAATAGAATTACCTAAAGGGATAGGGATTGCAGAACTTGAAGCGTTTTGCTCAAACCTTTCTTCTACATATCCTGAAAAAAAAGAACGAAGCAGATTTACAGGAAAATTTGAAGTCAAAGATAACAAAGAGTCTTCTGTTGAAGCTTTCAATTTAGGCGTAGAAGGGTTTCTGAATTGGTCTTCTGATCGCAAACAGGTGTTGCAAGTTCGGTTAGATGGTTTTAGTTTTTCTCGGTTAAAACCTTATGAAAAATGGGATCTCCATTTTGCAGAATTCATCAAGCATTTCAAATTATATTGCGAGAAATTTTCGCCCGTACGAATCAAACGAGTCGCAACAAGATTCATTAACGTAATCAAACTGCCTCGTGGAGATGTGAATTGGTCAGACTATTTCGTCAATGCAGCACATGCACCTATTCCGAATGTCTCCGTCACCAATTTTTTTGACCGAGTAGAATTTGCTTTTCCTTTGTCAAATATAAAAGCTGTTGTGACTCACGCTATTATGCAGTCAGATCCGATCAACTTACCTGTAGTGCTAGATATTGAAACGTTTATGGAAATGAGTGCTGATCCCGATATCAATATGGTGGAAAAAATTTTTCAACAACTACGCTGCCTAAAAAATCAAGTCTTTAAAAGCAGTCTGACTTCAAAAGCAAAGGAGCTGTTCAAATGAGCTTTTTTTCCATGTCACAGTACGGATTAGGTGTAAGCTCAGCTTCTCAAGAGTTAGTTGCTTGTGTGCAACAAATTCACAACCATACCGAAGATGCTATTTTCTTTAGTTGGAAGGCAATCGTGCGCCATGATTTGATTGAAGCCTATCAGAATTGTAACGAACAAGATTGGAATGGCTACGATGCCACCCCCATTACTGCTCAAACAATGCTGGCGGGCATGACTTTGTTAGAGTTGCTTCCGGATTGCATGATGCCGGAAGTGGTACCGGAACCAACGGGGAAAATTGGATTTCTCTGGGAAAAATCTCCTAGTGCTTCATTTGTGATTGCCGTAAACTCTGATTCGATTGCATTTGCGGAATCGATTGGTTCTAGAAAACGTCACGGCGAAACGATATTTTTATCTACACTTCCTGATGATATAGAAAAAACCCTGTTAGATTATTTTAGAAGGATGTAACAGATTGGACAATCATGTTAGCGATTCAGAGGCGGTCGCTCGATTTATTTTCTCCAGCAGTGATTATAGAGTGTCAAATCTGACCGTGAAGTATTCAGCTTTTATGCCTGCTCGAGATCTAGCATCCTCAGTATACAGAATCGATGGTTGTGACGAAGCAGATATTGAACAAATCGACCAAGACCATATTTCCGGAAAAAGAAAAGATGGAAAAATCTCAAAAGGACGAGCAGATATACTAGTAAAACACGTACGAAAATCAAAACTTGATGTTATATCAGAGCCTTCTCCCCATCCACGGCATGCTAACATAGAAGGCTATTCATCGAACGAATCAGAAAATCGGATGAAAGCAATAGAGCTTGCACAGCACTCGGAATTAGTTCTTAAGAAATAGGGGCTTTCTTCTTTTCAAAGATCAATATTCATGTAAACGGTGTTGATGAACATGTGAAAGAACGTGATTTTTTTTCTTTTATTGTCGACTTTAATGATCTTCTACACAAAATAGCTGGAAAAGCTTGAAAGATGATCTGCGCTGTCAAGGGTACGTATGGCTTTCGCTGCGCAGCCGATGTTGTCTGAAAGTTGATTTGAGGCTCTGCCTCAAGCTCCGCAAAAGGACTTCGTCCTTTTGAAACCTGTTTTTTTATTGGTCTATAAAAGCTGAATAGGCTTCTTTATCAAGGATAGTCAATTCAGAGTCTTTTCCTTGGGCTATTATATTCAGAGATCGTTCGTTGCTATCATATAAATAACAAAGTTTTGCTAACTTTAAGTAAGAGGGCCAAAGGTTTTTTATTCCTACCATTCTTTCTAGAAGAACATCTTCTGGTATATGTCTGCCAGTTTTTTTTCTCTTTAACAGCTTCTATAAGTAAATTCTCTGCTATTTCTCGGGCTGGAATTTCCCAATTTTGAAAAGCTGTAAGAGAACCTAAGCATTGCAAATCAGACTGGTACCCTTCCAAGGAAATCATGACAGCATCACAGTCGTGTAAAAAAACGTCTTTAGGAAAAAAATCCTCTTCCTTTTTTTTCTGAATAAAAGAGGTTTTTCCAGAAGCTGGTGATCCTGCGATTGCAAAAATGGTTGGATCTACTTGTAGATTAAATGTAGAAAAAATCATTAAAATAAATAAAAATTGGTTCATGATGTTTATTTAGAGATCTTTTTTTGATAGAGGGCTTTTCTGTGAAATTAGCGAAGAGGACTCACTAAATTCTAAATCTATTCTCTCTTAGAAAAAAAGTAACTTTTTTATCAATTTATTCCAAAAGTTATGAACTGCCTTTTGGATTGCTCTCGTCAGCATCTTTGCTTTCTATTTGAATGGCCACTTGTTCGTGATAGATGTTGTAGGCTAGATAACGAGCTGTAAAATTATGTTTACTTAAGAATTCTTGGAAAGCCTTGAATTCATGATTTTCATATCCAGGATAGTTGTAGAGCTCGTCAAAAACCAAAATCGTTCCTGCTTGAATGCGATCGCCAAGAATTTCAAAAGCAGTTGTTGCGGATGAATAAATATCGCTGTCAATATGCAAGAAGGCAACGGGCTGGCTGGGATCACTGCCTTTTGCGAACGTGGGTAATGTGTCATTAAACCATCCTCTAATCAATTCCACATTGTGAAGAACAGGAGGTAGAATGGCAGGATTTTTAAACCCAAAGGTTCCTACAGGGATGATTTTATCTGCTCTTATCCAGTCTTCAGGCAAACCTTCAAAAGAATCAAATCCATAAATCTTTTTATGAGGGTTAAGGGCTGCGATGAAGTTAATTGTTTTTCCGGTGCAGACTCCAAGTTCAATGAAAAGACCCTCTAACTTAACTTTATCGGAACCAAATTTTAGTACCTCGGCGTCCGAAGTCAGTGGTGTAGCTTCCGCAAGATACTTTTCTGCAAAAAAACGCCCCTGCTCATTTTCCCAATAGGGTTTGTTTAGTGGTTTAAAATGTAGAATTTGATTACCTCCGATCTGATCGCTTCCGGGAGGAATAGCTAACACAGTGCTCCAATCAAACTTTGGTTCATCTGCAAAACAATGACAGCTAAACAGAATAGAAAAACAAATTAAAATCTTTCTCATAAAGCGCTCTTTCCCATATTTTTAGAGGTCCTGCTATCTTCAAAAAATTGCAGAGCAACGACTCAACATCGTACTATTAAAATTCAATAAATTCCAGTAGCATTTTGATCGAAGATTTTTTACTGTCATGCCCATAGTTGACTGACTTTTATTGTGCTTATCAAAGGATCATCCTCCTCAATTTTCCATGTGTGAACATGCAATCCCCATCTCTTTACTCTGTAAAATTTCCCTTTGTTTCAAATAAATATTTATTTATTATTTCGACACCAAAAAAATTTTACAGAAACAAGACGAAGATTGCTTCGAGCATCGTCTACAAGGAGAGCATTATGGGTACAGGGATAATGAAGATAGATGATTTTGAATTTGATGCCTTTTGGGTTCCTATAGATCAAGAGCTGCCGCCTTTTGCGATTTGGAATGATCGCATGATCATTCATCAAAAAAAAGAGCAGGATGAAAAAAATGTAGAGTCACGTACATCAACATTGTTTCAATCCAAAACTCAAGAAATTGAGGCTACGGTAAAGTATACAAAAAACACGGAAAATAACGGATATAGCTTCCATACATTTTCAAATCCAAAGAGATTTGCAAATAGCTTATCTCAAAAGCAAATAGATCCTCTTTTTTTTGCTCCTAAGGAAAACTACATTGCCATGAGAGGAGGCAACAGCATAGATCTATCCGATGAGGATTTAGGTTATTTTCTCATAGAAAATTATATTTTGGGATCTTTTCAGCCCTATGTAGAATCTTGGAATATTTCCGACAAACCGTTTATTTTACAATGCGGCCTTAGAAAATCGTTTAAAAAAGGCTGCCATAAAGCAGGAAAAATATGGAAGAAACACAAAACGGAAATCATCATAGGACTTGTGGTGGTTGTGGCCGTTGTGACCGCAGCTATTCTCCTAGGCGGCATAGACCCAACTACATTAGTTGTTGCCGGCGGAGCTTTATTAGATCAGTTAAAGGACGATCCTAATTCGCTAGAGCCAAATCAACCCATGGTTCAAAATTCATCGCCAAAACAGATAGATCAAACAAAGAGTATAGAGCCTAATTTTGATGTTTCTAAATCGCATTTTCCAGTAAGGCCATTAGATTCGCCAAGCTTTTCAGAAAGCTGGAATGCCAAACCTGCAGAGCCATTTTTTCCTACAGTTCCAGGACAGTTTCAACTAGATCGCCGTCCTTCCAAGCCCCCTTTTTTTGTTGAACAAAAAACAAAGGATGCTAATCCGTTTTTATCCTCTTCTAAGGAAAATAAAACTTCGGACAATCCTTACTTATCCGATTTTTCTCCCTTTCAAACGAACTTTAATAAGTCTGCTTCACCTTCAACAAGCTCCAAATACCCTCAAGGCTTGGACCTGTCACATTTGAACTCCTTTCCAAAACCGTTTGTGAATCCCCAAATAAAAAATGAATCTGCTCAAGGGATTAACACGAACCTTCATCCTACAAATATTTCTTCGGGTTTTGATCCAAAGGAACCTTGTGTTGATGATATCAAAAAAAAAGCTCCTGAAGTCATTTGGGAATATTTTAGGAAGGTCTCAAAAACAGCGGGTTCTTTATCTGAAGAAGAAAAGAAAGCTTTTGAGACGAAATTTTCAAATTCGATTACTGAGCCATCACCCCAAGGTTCTAACTTTGGTGAAGACCTTAAAAGACTTGAACAGCGTCATTTGGCTTGGCGTAAAGCTGTGGCTGAAGCTCTTGTCAACGCCGATCCCTCAGCAACGGACCTTTCTTATGGCAATTTTGCTGCCAAAGCGTTCAAAGGAGAAGCTTTTAATGATTTTACTTCTCCGCCTCCATTTGGGGTCCTTCCTCTTATTGGACTTCCTTTTCAAGATACGATTCATATTCTTGGAGGGATCGCCAATGACAATGTCACCACGTTTGAATCAGGATATTGTCTTTACGAAAATTTTGAAAAAGAGTTTGCAATTCAAGCTCATAGGCTTCATTCTAACAACATTGCTCATGGTAGCTTTAGAGAAGATTATCGAAATAGAACAAAATCCAACAATCTTAAATTGGATTCCTTCTCTTCCAGGGATGGATGATCCGATGGTTCTTGCTAAAGCATTCGCAAAAATTGTGATAGAAGCATCAAAAATACAAGAGTCGATCGATTACGTGACTGAGAATTTTTCTCGCTTAGCGGACGAGATCATTCAGAAAAAAAATCCCAATTTAAAACAAGTGCATGTACCTTTTAGCAACGCTGGGCACGTTTCTAAAGAAGCTCTCAAAAGGTTGACCCCAGAGCAACGAAATACGATCATTATTATTCCCCTCGGAACCACTGCTATAATAGAGGACAATTTGGCTTGTAAGGTATTTAATGTTATTGGAGATAAAGATTTGGCTTCGATACGTTGTAATGGGGGATTGGATAAGATAAAGCAGCAATCTGAAAATGCAAACGTTCAAATAATTACGCAAGAACAAACTCAACTTGGAGTTGGTGGTCATTATTTTATTCAACCAGACTATCAAGATAAAATAAAAAAGATTATCAATTCGGAAATAAAAAGTGTATATGAAATATACTAAATTTTTTTTATTTTTGTTTGTTTTTTTTGTTTTTTCTTGTAATAAAAAACATTCTGTTTTAGATGTTCCTGAATATAAATTTATATGTGATTTTTCTAAAAAAATTAAAAAAGATTTCGATTTAACTCTTTATTGTTACGGGGTAAATATAGGTTCTAAGCCAAAAAACGTTCGATTTGGCATTTCTAATTTTAATATAGATTATTATGTTAGTAAAAAAAGGGGAGATGCGGTGACGTTAGAAGAATCTAGAAATTTAATTATTTTTGTGGTAGAAAAATTACTGTCAGAAATAAATTCTAACGATGTGATTAGAGATAGATTGGATGTCTTTCCTTTTACGAGCAATTCAATTGATTTGATGATTTACTTTAAAGATGAAAACAAAATAGACCTCGGGAATGGAATAGCCACAGTTTCTTTATATAATGGGAAAATAAAATATGAAAAATATGATATATCTGAATACAGAAAAACATACCCCTGCATCGGAAAACACCATGTGATTCATCAAGAAAGTTATGAAGATGCATTGCAAATCGTAAAAGAAAATAATCGTCTTACACAGATTCAAGATGGGAAAATTTGAGAGATACAAGGAGTTGGCAAATGTCAAAATCTAAAAAACCTGACATCAATGAAATGTTATTAAAAGCTCACAAACTAGAAGTCAAACAAGCGATAGATCTTGCAGCTCGAACTAAAACGTCGTTGGTAGTATATGAAAATGGCAAGATCAAGTTAGTTAAACCCAAATTTAAATATGTTCGCGTTCCTGTAAAATCTTCTAAAAAACAAACTTCCACTCCACGTTCTTCAAAAAAGAAAAAATGAGGGACTCTTGAAAAGTCTCTTTTTAATCTTTGCATTCTCAAAAAGACTAATCTTTTTTTAAACCTATTTTTTTAACGTGTTTTAGCAATTGTGGCAAAAAGGGAGATCTTTTATGTTTACTGTTGATTTTTGTGAAAGGGAAGAGTCTATGAAGCTGCTTTTGTCTAAACCTCGTGGGTTTTGTGCCGGTGTAGAACGGGCGATTGATACAGTGAAAAAAGCCCTCGAGCTCTGGGGCGCTCCCATTTATGTAAAACATGAAATTGTTCACAATAAACATGTTGTGAATGATTTGAAAGACAAAGGCGCTATATTTGTTGAAAATCTAGAGGACGTGCCTAAAGGATGCCGGGTCATTTACTCAGCTCATGGTATCTCCCCAGCAGTTAGAGAAGAGGCCAGACTTCGAGGTCTAATCGAAATCGACGCTACCTGTGGTCTCGTCACAAAAGTCCACTCTGCAGCAAAACGATTTGCCGCCAAAGGATATAAAATTATTTTGATAGGCCATCGCAAACATGTGGAAATCATTGGAACCGCTGGCGAGGCCCCCGAAGCTACTATCGTCGTTGAATCAGCCAAGGAAGTAGAGTCATTGACATTCGCTGAGGATCAAAAATTAGCTTATTTAACGCAGACTACTCTTAGCCTGGATGATGTGCAAGAAGTGGTTCAAGCATTAACTGTAAAATTTCCTCATATTGAAACGCTGCCTAGCTCTTCCATTTGCTACGCTACAACAAACCGGCAGATGGCCCTTCGCCATATTTCCGATGAGGCTGATTTGGTCTTAGTTGTCGGCGATCCCATGAGCTCGAATTCTAACCGCTTGCGAGAAGTTGCTGAAAAGAGAGGCTGCAAAGCTTATTTGATCAACAGCGCAGAAGAAATTCAAACTTCTTGGCTTTTGGGCGTAAAAGTCATTGCCATGACTGCTGGCGCCTCAACTCCAGAATCCATCGTGCAAACATGCATCGAGACTCTAAAAAGAATGGGCGTTGAACTGGTCGAAGAGGTTACTTATACAGAAGAAAATGTGTTTTTCCAATTGCCTAAACAAGTTCTTGTCGGCTAGTTTTTTTTGAGCTTTATCGATTTTTTTAATCCTGCAATTTGTATTGCAGGATTATGAGAGTATTTATGAATTTCGTGGACTGATTGGACTGGCTCATGTGCTACGCGCTCCCTGGCTTATTACTATAGAAGCTCGTAAAAATAGCCATCAAATCGCAATCATTTCTCCTTCTTCTGGGATGCCATCATAGGAAATCGACTGATGAAGTAGAGCGGGTAATTGCAGACTTTACCATCTTGTTTCAAGTTCATCAAAGTAGAACGAGAAATGACGGAGGGATGGTATTTTTCTTGGTATACGAGAAGGCTCTTTTTTTTTGCTGAAGAGCCCGATTTGATTTCTAATGGGAAAATATTTCCATCTGATTCTAAAAGGAAATCCACTTCAGCTTCTCTTTCGCTTGTCCAGTAGTAGGGAGAGCAGCCAAATATTGTCGTCAATGCCTGCGCTACATAGTTTTCTGTGAATGAGCCCTTGAATTCTACAAATAGTTGATCTCCTTCCACGATTACGCGAGCGGGTAGTCGACACAGCGCCGCAAGCAAACCCACATCCAGAAGATAAATTTTGAACGCTTCATGATCCCCATAACTCATTAGAGGCAGCTTGGGGGTAGTGACCAGAGAAACCTTGTAGATGAGCTCTGCATCCAAAAGCCATTGCAGAGCTTCTTCATAATCTCGAGCGCGGGCACTTTTTTTTATAGCCGAAAATACAAACTTTTTATTCTCTTTTCCCAAGTGCACTGGGATGGAATCCCATATTTGCGTAATTTTCATCACCAAAGAAGAAGGAGCGTGTTTTGCAAAATCATGTACATAGGCTTTGAGAATATCCTCCTGTGTTTCCCTCACCACATCGAGGTCTTTTGTCTGGATGTAACGCAATACAGGTTTTGGCATTCCCCCGATAAAGAAATAGAGTTTAAGCAGTTCTAGCAATTGTTGATGGTGTGGCTCAGCGATGGGTTCAAGTATTTGAATCTGTTCCAGCATAGCTCTTAACATCGACTTCCCGATCGCATCGAGAAATTCAAAAAAACTCATCGGAAAAAGATGGCAAAAATGAACCTTTCCAACGGGGAAGCCACGGGCACCGGATAATTTTACTCCCAGAAGGGATCCTGCTGCAGCGACCTCATATTCTGGCGCGTGCTCACAAAAATATTTCAAACTTGTCAAAGCATTTGGACATTCTTGGATTTCATCAAAAATGATCAGCGTAGTCGCCGGGTCTATTTTTATTTCTAAGTGAATGCCTAGGTCTCGCAGAATGCGATGCGGTTTGAGGTCTAATTCGAAAAATGCCTTACAAGCGGGCATTTCCTCAAAATTGATGTAGCAGCAGTTTCTATACTCTTGAGCCCCAAACTCTTTCAAAAGGTAAGTTTTACCTACCTGGCGGGCGCCTTGAACTAACAAAGGCTGCCGTGCAGGGTCCTTTTTCCACTGTAGAAGGCGCTTATAAAGGTCTCTTTTCATGTCTTTAGTGTACCAGATTCACGTTTTTCCCTGTATAAAAAGTGATTTTATTCACAATTTCCCCAGGGAATTATGTGAAATCCAACCATAAAATTAGAGATTAGATTATGCGTTTTTAACAAATAAGCAGTTTAATATTAGGTTGTTACGATGTTTTCTGCGGAGGTAGGTCAGCTATTCTCCGCATTTTTTGCGTAAAGGATATAAAATTATTTTAATCAACAGCGCAGAAGAAGTCCAAGCTTCTTGGCTTTTGGGCGTAAAGGTCATTGCCATGACTGCTGGCGCCCCAACTCCAGAGTCCATTGTGCGAGCATGCATCGAGACTCTAAAAAGAATGGGCGTTGAACAGGTCGAAGAGGTTGTTTATACGGAAGAAAATGTGTTTTTCCAATTGCCTAAACAAATTCTCGTCGGCTAGTTTTTTTTGATCTTTATCGATTTTTTTAATCCTGCAATTTGTATTGCAGGATTATTGCGGGATATTGCAGGATTGGGTCTAAAAGGATATTTATGAATTTAGACAACCTTCTTAGCGAACCAGAATCCAAAACCTTAGAATTTAAAAGGGACTTGTCGTCCTTAACTCCTATTTTAAAAACGATCGTTGCCTTTGCAAATACCTCGGGTGGAATTTTAATCATCGGACGCACATCAGAAGGGGTAATTATTGGGCTAAAAGATGTTTTTAAAGCGGAAGAAGCTTTGGCTAATTCTATTGCTGATAGTATCAGGCCGTCTCTGCTGCCTGAGATTGAAATTGCGACTAAAGAGGGAAAAGATTTGTTAATTGTTAAAGTTGCCCACTGGAGAGCTCCATTTTATCTCAAAAGTGAGGGAACGCCCAATGGTGTATACATTCGTTTAGGATCTACGAGTCGTCCTGCCGGTCCAGAACTGTTCGCGGAGCTTCAACGATCTGTTTTGGTTCCGTCTTATGATCAACATCCCCTTATAGAGCTTTCTCAAGAAGCATTGGATATGGATTTAGTAAGCACTTTTTTTGACACGGTACAAAAAAAAATGAATGCAGAAAAATTGCGTACATTAGGAGTGCTTGCATCAGCCGATCATCGTTTGGTTCCTACGATCGGAGGAATGCTCTTATTCGGAAAGAAAAAGAAACAAGAAGAACTATTCATGGAGACTCGTATAAGTTGTGCACGATTTCATGGAGAGAGTAAGAGCGACATTTTGGATGTTTGTGAGATCGAAGGCCCTATTATCAAGGCAGTAGATGAAGTTCCAAAATTTATTGCGCGAAATACTCGATTGGCAGCAGAAATTAAAAGCATGCGTCGAAAAAATATTCCGGAATATCCTCCTGTTGCAGTCAGGGAAGTATTGATTAACGCTCTTGCACATGCAGATTATTCAATTAAAGGTTCCCGCATTCTTGTTGCGATTTACAGTGATCGTTTGGAAATTCAAAACCCAGGCATGCTTCCGTTTGGATTTACCATAGAAGATTTAAAAGCCGGAGTAAGTCGAATACGAAACCGTGTAATTGCAAGAGTTTTTCATGCGCTGGAGCTCATGGAAGAATGGGGGAGCGGCTACAAAAGAATCATAGAAATTTGTCAAAAAGAAGGCTATCCGGAGCCAAAATGGGAGGAATTAGGAACCTCCATACGAGTGACATTTTATCCTCATCCACAAACGCAGATGCGTCCAAAATCGTTAACACCAGAAAGGGAAATTATAGATCTGTTTGGTGATTCTACGAAACTTCCATTCAGAGAGATTGTTAAGCAAATGAAATCGAACCTTTCTGAAAGAATGTTACACTATTACTTGGCTAAGTTAAAAAAACAGGGCGTCCTTGTTTCAAAAGGAAAAGGAAGAGCCACCGTTTGGGAGAAAAATCGTTCTACTTTTCCGAGTAAAGCAAAGAAAAAGTAGAAAAATTTGAAGACCTTATTGGTTAACCCATTTTTCAGTCACATTTAGAGCGTTTTGTTTCTTTGATCTTTTGAAAGAAAAATCGACAGATTTCAATCACATTGGAATAAAGGTCGTCGCAAGGATATTCTGGGTGGAACTGCGTGCCTATGCAAAAGCCGTCTTTGCTCCAAATCATTTCAGGGGTTTTTTCTTTGCTGTACAAAACAACTTCAAAACCGTTTGCAATTCGGTTGCAGGCCTGATGATGGGAAGCGTAGGCAAAAATTGGTTGATTATTGAACAAAGACTCCAGCTCTTTTTTTCTTGAGGAGTCAGCCAAATGCACGCTTTGCCATTTTTTTTGCTCTGCTACATTTTGCAGAGTCCCGCCAAAATAGACGTTGAGGATCTGTCCGCCCCGGCAAATTCCTAAAATTGGTTTTTTGAGTTCCACTGCTTTTTTGATCAAAGCAAATTCGGCCATGGATCGGCGATAATCTCTTTGAGAGGGGATTTGATCTAAAAAGGTGTAAAATTCTACCTCCACATCGGGACCTCCCGATAAAACAAGCCCTTCGTATTGTTCAAGCGCTTTGGCGGTAAATTGATTAATTTTTTGGATTTCAGGCAATTGAAGGGGATTTTGTAAAATTTGGGCAGGAAGGCTGATGGCAGAAATTCCTACGTCTTGGATGTGTTGAATGGTTTTTATTATTTCTGCAGATAGTTTTGCCGGATCGACCTCTTGTAAAGTGATATCGAGGTCTTTTGTATCGGTTCCTATTTTGTTTAATAAAATGGTGATTTGCGGGCCTAAAAGATAACTTGTTGCATGAGAGGCTCTGGCAATTTTAGGAGGCGTTTGGAGGCCAACTGCACGAACCATGTTGTAAGGAGAAATAAAGATGCCGCTAGAGGGCCTTTCACAAAAAGGATTTGAGAAAAAGTAAAGTTCATCTCCTTTCGCTAGACGCGGCGCTTTGGTTCTATATTCAAAAGCCGTCTGTGGCTGAGGGATAGGTTCATCAGTCATGGGATTATCCATTTTTTTTGAAGTAATGACAGGCCGTTTGACGGTTGTCAATATTTTTTTGTAAGGTGGGTTTTTGTTTTTTACATAACTCTGTTGCCATCGGACATCTTGTGGAAAATACACAGCCTGAAGGAGGATGAAGAGGGGAGGGGATTTCTCCAGAAAGGGCGATAGGTATTCTTTTTCTTTCTTGGATCGGATCTAAAAGAGGAATAGAACTGAGAAGAAGCTGGGTATAGGGATGAAATGGGTTTTTATACACTTCTTCAGCCGGTCCTATTTCTACCAATTCTCCCAAATACATCACAGCGACATGAGTGGAAAGGTAACGGACCATGGAAAGATCATGCGCAATAAAAAGATAGGTGAGATGAAGCTCTTTTTGAAGATCTTGAAGCAAATTGATAATTTGCGCCTGAATCGAAATATCCAGCGCTGAAATGGGCTCGTCGCATACAAGAAAGCGAGGCTTAAGGGCCAACGCGCGCGCGATTCCAATACGCTGTCTTTGTCCTCCGCTAAATTCATGCGGATAACGGCTTACCGATAGTTTGGGAAGCCCTACTAGATCGAGAAGCTGATAGACCGTTTCCATCTGCTGCGGCATTTTGTGGACCTGAAGCGGCTCTTTAATAATTTCTCCAATAGACATACGAGGATTTAAAGAGGCGAGAGGGTCTTGGAAAATGATCTGCATTTCGCGGCGAAGTTTTTTTTCTTTGCAATGCGTGATCTCCCTGCCATCAAAATAAATATGGCCAGAAGTGGGCTGGACCAGACGCAAAATAGCTTTGCCAAGAGTTGATTTACCGCAGCCGCTTTCTCCTACAAGTCCCAATGTTTCTCCAGGGCGAATGGCAAAAGAAACAGACTGAACCGCTTTTAATTTATGAAGACCTAAACGATAAGTAACCGAAAGATCTTTGACTTCGAGTAAAGGGTGGTTGGGATTTGTCATGAAGGAACAGACTCGTTGTACAGCCAGCAAGCTGCGTTTTGAAAGAAAGGTGGCGGTTTTTTACAAATCGAAAGAGCCTGAGGACAGCGCTCTTCGAAAGGACACCCTAAAGGCGGATGGAGTAAATTGGGAGGCATGCCGCCGATCGTCATCAATTTTTCATTTTTTTTCTGATCGATCGCAGGGCGAGAGCGAAGGAGCATCTGGGTATAAGGATGGCGTGGACGGAGCAAAATATCTTCAGCGGTTCCTTCTTCCACAATTTTTCCTGCATACATCACTAAAATACGGTCGCAAAGACTGGAAACCACTCCCAGATCATGAGTAACTAAAATCAGCCCCATTTGAAAATGATTTTGCATTTTTTTCAGTAAATGAAGGATCTGCGATTGAATCGTTACGTCCAAAGCGGTAGTTGGCTCATCGGCAATAAGAATTTTTGGATTGCAGGCAAGCGCAATGGCGATTAAAATCCGCTGTCTTAGTCCTCCGCTAAGCTGATGGGGATATTGATCGAGGCGCTCCTTCGGTTCTGATACGCCGACGAGCGTGAGAAGCTCTAATACTTTAAAAATCGCTTCTTTTGGGGTTGCCAGCCGATGATATAAAAGTCCTTCACATAGCTGAACTCCAATCTTCATTGTGGGATTAAGAGAGGTCATCGGATCTTGGAAAATAAATCCTATTTCTTTCCCGCGGATACGCCTTAAATCCGCTTCGTTCATCTCTAAAAGATTTTGATTGCGGTATAAAACAGTTCCGGAAAAATGAGAAGCTCGGCTTAAGCGGGTGATGGCTTGTATCGCTGTGCTTTTGCCGCATCCAGATTCACCTACGATCCCGACCGATTCTCCTTGGTTTAGCGTAAAACTAATTCCTTGCACGGCTTGAAGTTTGCGCCCTTGGATAGAGAAAGAGATTTTAAGATCTTTTACTTGTAAAAGAGTCATGTGCGTAGTCTCGGATCCAAAGCGTCGCGAAGCGCGTTGCCAAGTAAATTAAAGCCTAGCATCGTAAATGTGATTAGGGCCGCTGGAAAAAATAGCCTCCAAGGATAATAGCGCATGGCGCTTAAGCCATCATTGACCATGACGCCCCAGCTAGCAGTGGGAGCTTGAATGCCAAGGCCTAAAAAGCTAAGAAAAGCTTCTGTAAAAATGGCCGTCGGAATCGTCAGCGTCATTGTGGCAATGATGGGGCCGAGGGCATTGGGAATCAGATGGCGGAATATAATCCGTATAGGAGATGCTCCAATTGCTCTTGCTGCTAAAATATAATCATTTTCTTTAAGCTGCAGCATTTGCGATCTTACAATGCGCGCCATATTGATCCAGCCAGTACAAGTCATAGCGATCAAAATGGTGATAAG
>Ga0210386_10000509_pt1 | contig 35611 bp, 36 predicted proteins | sample IncBWH32OmetaG_FD_160091 | JGI IMG/M metagenome (GOLD analysis project Ga0210386, IMG submission 160091) | Forest soil microbial communities from Barre Woods Harvard Forest LTER site, Petersham, Massachusetts, United States - Inc-BW-H-32-O ...
GGTCGAGATTCCGTTGGGGTAAACCGTGGTGTCGTCGAGGCCTTCCGGTTCGAGGAAAATCTGGTGCCCGTCCCGGTCACCGAAACGGACGATCTTGTCCTCGATCGAGGGACAGTAGCGCGGTCCGCTGCTTTTGATCTGGCCCGAATACATCGGAGAGCGATGTACATTGGCGCGGATCACCTCATGGGTCGCCGCGGTCGTTCGGGTGATGCCGCACTGGATCTGAGGCGTGGTGATCCGATCGGTCATGACGGAGAAGGGCTCGGGGGGATCGTCACCCGGCTGCATCTCGACCGCCGACCAATCGATCGTGGTGCCGTCGAGACGCGGTGGCGTGCCGGTCTTTAGCCGACCCAGCTTAAAGCCGATGCGCTCGAAAGATGATGAGAGCCCAAGCGCCGGGGCTTCGCCGACTCGGCCAGCGGGCCAGTTCTTTTCGCCGAGATGGATCAGGCCGCGCAGGAAAGTCCCGGTGGTGACGACGACGGCTCCGGCCGCGAGCTCGCGGCCGTCCGAAAGCCTGACACCTCGCAGTCGACCTTCGGCCACTAGCAGCTCGTCCGCCTCGCCCTCGACCACGACCAGGTTCGCGGTCTCGCGGATCGCGGCCTGCATCGCCGCCGCATAGAGCTTGCGGTCGGCCTGGGCGCGCGGTCCCCGAACGGCCGGACCCTTGCGCCGGTTGAGCACTCGAAACTGGATGCCGCCAGCGTCCGCGACGCGGCCCATCAGTCCGTCCAGCGCGTCGACTTCCCGGACCAGATGACCCTTTCCCAAACCACCGATAGCGGGGTTGCAGGACATCGCGCCAATGGTCGAAAAGCGATGGGTCACCAGCGCGGTTCTCGCACCCATCCGCGCCGCCGCGCTGGCCGCTTCGCAGCCGGCGTGACCGCCGCCGATGACGACGACGTCAAATGAATTGGGTTGGAGAGTCATGCGGCATCTTCTATACCGCAGCAGTCAAACTCGGAAGTGACAAAGGAGGAACTGTTTCACGTGAAACAGCGCTCCGGGCTTATTTAATAAATGAATTATAGTTCATTACTTACCGATGCAAAATTCCCTGAAGATCGCGTCGAGAACATCCTCGACATCGATTCGGCCGAGCAAGCGGCCCAGCGATTGAGACGCGACCCTGAGTTCTTCCGCGGCCAACTCGTCGCCTCGACCCGCGATAGCCAAACAACGGCGTAGTCCATTGGCCGCATCGAGCAACAATCGGCGCTGCCGCTCGCGGCCGATCAGGCCATCTTCTTCCGTCCCGAAATAATCCCGCGCAAAGCCGGCAAGTGCGGCAACCAGCGCTGAGATGCCGTCGCCTCGACCTGCGGAAATTCTGAAGACCACCCGACTGCCCTGCCCCGATTCAATTGTCCTGCTCGCGCCCGCCGGCTCTCCAACCGAATCGAGATCGATCTTGTTGCGAATGACCCACACCGCCGCGGCCGGCGTCTCGATCTCCCGGTTCGGCTCATGCTCGGCGTCGGTCACCCACAGAACGAGGTCGGACTCGGCCGCGCGCAATCGGGCCCGCCGCACGCCTTCCTGCTCGACGGGATCTTCGGTGTCGCGAATGCCGGCGGTGTCGATCAACGTCACCGGATAGCCATCGAGATCAAGCTGCACCTCGATCACGTCGCGCGTGGTGCCGGCATGCGGTGAGACGATCGCAACCTCTCGCCGTGCCAGTAGATTGATCAACGTCGACTTCCCGACATTCGCTGGACCCGAAATCGCAACCATCAGGCCGTCGCGCAGCCGTTCACTTCGTCCCCGCGCCGCCAGGGTTTCGTCAATTTCGCCGAGCAGGGTTTTGATCGTCGCCAAGGCCGGCGCGATCAATTCCGCCGGCACATCGCCTTCGTCGGAGAAATCGATTCCGGCTTCAATCAAGGCCTGCGCCTCGATGGTGCGCTTGCGCCAATCGCGCGCCTTATCCCCGAGCAATCCCTGGAGCTGACGCAACGCCTGGCGCCGCTGCCGGTCGGTGTCGGCGTGAATCAGATCGTCGAGGGCTTCGGCTTCGGTAAGATCGAGCTTGCCGTTCTCGAATGCGCGACGGGTGAACTCGCCCGGTTCGGCGGCACGGACATTTTCAAGCCTCGACAGCGAGGTGAACAACGCGGCCTGCACCGCTCGGCTTCCGTGAATATGAAATTCGGCGACATCTTCGCCGGTCGCGCTCGCCGGCCCCGGAAACCAGAGCACCACCGCATCATCGATCCCCTGCCCTTCGCGATCTCGCAGCAGAGCCCGCGTGGCCATCCGGGGTCGCGGCACCCTGCCCGCCAAAACCTCGAGCACTGTCTTGGCCTGCGGACCCGACACGCGGACGATCGCGATCGCGCTCGGCGGCCTGCCCGATGACAGCGCAAAGATGGTTTGCTCGCGTGAATGCATACCCTATTTGGCCGCGGGTCTTTGAAAAGGCAATGGAATTTGAGTGCAACAAAAAGGCGCCCCCGTTTGCACGAGGGCGCCCAACTCGGCCAATGGCCTAGTTGTTACGTATTCATCGATTCGAAGAATTCCGAGTTGTTCTTGGTGTTGCGGAGCTTGTCGAGCAGGAAGTCGATCGCGTCCATCGTTCCCATCGGGTTGAGGATTCGCCGCAGCACGTACATTTTCTTTAAGACCTGCGGATCGGTGATCAGCTCTTCCTTACGGGTGCCGGAGCGCGAAATGTCGATCGCCGGGAAGGTCCGTTTATCGGAAACCTTGCGGTCGAGGATCAGTTCGGAATTGCCGGTGCCCTTGAATTCTTCGAAGATCACTTCGTCCATGCGGCTGCCGGTATCGACCAGGGCGGTCGCGATAATCGTCAGCGAACCCCCCTCCTCGATGTTACGCGCAGCGCCGAAGAACCGCTTCGGCCGCTGCAACGCATTGGCGTCGACACCGCCGGTCAGCACCTTGCCCGAAGACGGCACCACCGTGTTGTAAGCGCGCCCCAAGCGTGTGATCGAATCGAGCAGGATCACAACGTCTCGGCCATGCTCGACCAGCCGCTTGGCTTTCTCGATCACCATCTCGGCGACCTGAACGTGCCGCACCGCCGGCTCGTCGAAAGTAGATGAGACCACCTCGCCTTTCACCGAGCGCTGCATGTCGGTGACTTCTTCCGGCCGCTCATCGATCAGAAGCACGATCAAGTAGCATTCCGGATGATTGGCCGTAATCGAGTGCGCGATATTCTGCATCAGCACGGTTTTGCCGGTGCGTGGTGGCGCGACGATCAAAGCGCGCTGGCCTTTGCCGATCGGAGCGACGATATCGATGACCCGCGCGGAAAGGTCTTTCCTGGTAGGGTCTTCGAGCTCGAGGCGGAAGCGCTCGTCCGGAAACAGCGGCGTCAGATTGTCGAAATTGACTTTGTGTTTGGATTTCTCCGGATCTTCGAAATTCAGTGTGTTGACTTTCAATAACGCGAAATATCGCTCGCCTTCTTTCGGGCTACGAATGTGGCCCTCGATGGTGTCACCGGTGCGAAGTCCAAACCTGCGAATCTGCGACGGCGAAACGTAGATGTCGTCCGGGCCGGGCAGGTAGTTGGCATCAGGCGATCGCAAGAAGCCGAAGCCGTCAGAGAGAACCTCGACAACGCCTTCGCCGATAATATCGGTTTCCTGGATCGCGAGTTGTTTGAGGATGGCAAACATCAGCTCCTGCTTGCGCATCGTGCTGGCGTTTTCGACCCCTTTTTCCTCCGCAAACGAAACGAGTTCCGCCGGCGTCTGGGCTTTGAGGTCTTGAAGTTTTATTTCCCGCATTGGGATGGTCCTGTGGAGTTCTTAAGGGGGGAGGGTGCAAGGAGGCTTTTTGGAAATGCGGACTTGAATCAGAAAGTCCGCAGGTCTGAGCAAGGAAAGCGCCGGGAAGGCTTCAAACCTGATGCGGCGGCCGGTCCAACGAGGAAACCGGGACGCGACCACATCCGCCTGCGTAGGGTGGGAATATCCTCAATATAGAAAATCGGCCGAGTTTCCGCAAGATGGCGTCAGATGGCGCTGTAGCCGAGAAGCACGTCTAAAACGGCTTAACCACTACCAGGATAACGATCCCGATCATCAAGACGGTCGGTACCTCGTTGATACCACGATAAAATTTCTGTGACCTCTGATTCCGGTCGGCCGCAAAACCCTTCACGCAACGGGCAAAAAAACCGTGGACGCCCGACAGCAGCACCACCAGCAGCAATTTTCCATGCAACCAGCCCGCCGAGAGCCAGTGGCCGGCCCACGCGAGGTAAAGCCCTGCCAGCCACGTCACGATCATCGCTGGATTAATGATTGCCTTGAGCAGCCGACGCTCCATCACCTTGAACGTCTCGGACTGCTTCGAACCGACTTCCGCCTCACAGTGATAAACGAACAGCCGCGGCAGATAGAGCATGCCGGCCATCCAGGAGATGACCGCAACGATATGCAGCGCCTTGATCCACTCGTACACCGTATCTCACTTTCATCGGAACGCGCGAAGCATGATCACGTTCATCACGAGCGGCTCGGTCACTTCCGAAAGATGTCTTTCTCTCAACTCGGCAACACATATCCGCTAGCCAACCTTATCTAAACTAATAATTTTAGAATCTTAAGGTTTGAGTCTAAGTGGCGGTGAATTGGACTCACACAAAAAAGCCGGATCGTTCTCCAGCAGTTCCTCACATCTATCGACAGTCGCGGCGCGGATTTCGTTCGTCGCCGTTACGCCAGATGTTTCAGTGATTTGGCAGGCCGGCCCCTCTGTTTATAAAGAGACAAATCCACAAAACCTCACTAACGTTGATGGCGAGGAACAGACTTATCCTCGCCGGGAGTGGTGTGAAGAAAACGACGGGTTATCCCGGAAGGGGCGACCGGGCCGAAAAACTTTCAGATAAGCTCCACAAGGATTCACAGACCACACAGGGTTTTACGTGCCCACGACCAGCAATTATTTCCATCTTCATCTGGTCTCTGATTCGACCGGCGAGACATTGATTACCGTGGCGCGCGCGGTGGCCGCGCAATATGCCAACGTGACGCCGGTCGAGCATGTCTATCCGCTGGTCCGCAGCCAGAAACAGCTGGATCGCGTGCTGGCTGAAATCGAGGAAGCGCCCGGCATCGTGCTGTTCACGCTCCTGGAAAAGGATCTCGTTTCAAAGCTCCAGTCGAAATGCCAGGAAATCAACATTCCGAGCCTGTCGATCATCGGTCCGGTGATGCAGCTGTTCCAGGCTTATCTCGGCGCGCCGACGACGGGACGGGTAGGGGCCCAGCACACCTTGAATGCTGAGTATTTCAAGCGGATCGACGCCTTGAACTACACCATGATGCATGACGACGGTCAGCACGTCGAAGGGCTCGACGAGGCCGACGTGATTCTGGTCGGTGTGTCCCGCACCTCTAAAACGCCGACCTCGATCTATCTGGCCAACCGCGGCATCCGCACCGCCAATGTGCCTTTGGTGCCGGGGATTCCGCTTCCCCGTCAACTGGGGACCTTGACCAAGCCGCTGGTCGTCAGTCTGCACGCGACGCCGGAGCGCCTCATCCAAGTACGGCAGAACCGGCTGTTGAGCATGGGCGACCGCGACAACGACACCTATATCGATAGGCAGTCGGTTACGGACGAAGTTGCGTACGCGCGGCGCCTGAGCGCCAAGTTCGACTGGGCACAACTTGATGTGACCCGCCGCTCGATCGAGGAAACCGCCGCGGCTATCATGAAGCTTTTCTCCGACCGGCAACGGCAACGGCTGTCAGAATGACGTTGTGGCGAGGACAACAGCCGTTGGTGTTGGCGTCGCAAAGCAAGGCGCGGCAGATGCTGCTCGTCAACGCTCACATTGAATTCGAGAGCGATCCGGCTGACATCGATGAGCGAGCCATCCAGGAATCGTCAGGTCTTTCGGCGCCGGGCGAGATCGCAAGCCTGCTGGCCCGCGAGAAAGCCCGGATCGTCTCGGTCCGGCGGTCGTCACGCTATGTCGTCGGTGCCGATCAAACATTGGCGTTGGGAGCACGGATTTTCAACAAGCCGGCGGGGAGGGCGCAGGCTGCCGATCAATTGCGCGCGCTTGCAGGCCATTGCCATGAACTTCATGCTGCGGTTGCCGTGACGCGCGACGGAAAGCTATTGTTCGAGCATGTTTCGATCGCGCGCATGACCATGCGGCAGCTGGATGATGCAGAGATCAACCGCTATCTCGAGGAGGCCGGCGATGCCGTGACTTCCAGCGTCGGCGCCTACCAGCTCGAAGGACTTGGTATCCATTTGTTCGAGCGGATCGAGGGCGATCACTTCACCATCCTTGGTCTGCCGCTGCTGGAGCTACTGGCATTTCTGCGCAGCGAGCATTTGCTGAGTATTTGACATGATCGTGCTTGGATTGACTGGTTCGATCGGGATGGGAAAGTCGACCACCGCGCAATTGTTCGCGGAAGCCGGCGTTCCCGTCTATGACGCGGACGCGGCGGTCCATCGGCTCTATGAAGGCGAGGCGGCGCCCGCCATCGAGGCCGCATTTCCGGGCACGACAACTGACGGCAAAGTCGATCGCAACAGGCTTTCAGCCCGCGTGGTGCTCGATCCCGCCGCGATGAAGCGGCTCGAGGAAATCGTTCACCCGATGCTGGGCGCCTCCCGGCACAAGTTCCTTCAGGATGCCGAGCAGTCCGGCGCGCCAGTCGCGGTGATCGATATCCCTTTGTTGTTCGAAACCGGAGGCGAGAAGCGTGTTGATGCGGTGGTCGTCGTTACGACCACGCCCGAACTTCAGCGCGAGCGGATTCTCGCCCGCCCGAACATGACCGGGGAAAAGCTCGCAGCGATTTTAGCGCGGCAAATGCCCGACGCGGAAAAAAGAAAACGCGCGCATTTCGTGGTGGATACTTCGCATGGTCTTGATCCCGTACGGGCGCGGATTCGGGACATTCTGGCCGAGGCTGCTAAGATGTCGCCTGGACGATCTTGATTCGTCCGTCCTGGTGCGGCGAAGCGGTTCATTCTCATGCGCGAAATCGTTCTCGATACCGAAACCACCGGCCTTGATCCGCTCCGCGGTGACCGGCTGGTCGAAGTCGGCTGCGTCGAGATTTTCAACCGCATGCCGACCGGGCAGACGTTTCATCGCTATTTCAATCCCGAACGGGACATGCCGGCAGAGGCCTTTGCCGTCCACGGGCTTTCCAGCGAATTTCTTTCCACCAAGCCGTTGTTTGCGGAAGAGGTGGAAGAGTTCCTGGCGTTCATCGGCGATGCGCCGCTCGTCATTCACAACGCCTCGTTCGATATCGGCTTCATCAATGCCGAACTCGACCGGATCAAGCGGACCGCCATCTCGAGAGAGCGGCTGGTCGACACCCTGCTGCTGGCGCGGCGCAAGCACCCCGGCGTCTCCAATCGCCTCGATGATCTTTGCTCGCGCTATTCGATCGACAATTCACGGCGCACCAAACACGGCGCGTTGCTCGACGCCGAACTTCTCGCCGAGGTGTATATCGATCTGATCGGAGCCCGGCAGTCGCAACTGATTCTGGCTTCCGAATCCCGAGACACGCGGGCGGCAGCCTACGGCGACATGCCGCGGCGGCAGCGCGACGAACCGCTTGCGCCCCGCATCACCGAGGCCGACCGCGCGGCGCATCGGGATTTTGTCGTGACCCTCGGCGACAAGCCGATCTGGAACGATTTCCTGCCGGCGGTCTAAAGCATGATCCGGACCCGGAGGGCCCCGTTTGCGCAAAGTGTGCCGCGGTTTTCCGTCGCGACAAACGCAAGCGTTTGCGCGGAGATCATGCTCAATTGAGGCTCAGCTTGGCTTGATCTGTGAAGCCTGCATCTCGGCGGCTTGCCGTTCCATATTCTGACGGTACAGGCCGACAAAATCGACGGGGTCGAGCATCAAGGGCGGGAAGCCGCCGTCGCGAACGGCCGTCGCAATGATCTCCCGCGCGAACGGGAACAGCAGACGCGGGCATTCGATCATGACCAGCGGATGCAGATTTTCCTTCGGCACATTCACGATCCGGAACACGCCGGCATAGACGAGCTCGAAGCTGAACATCAGCTTGCCGGCATGTTCGGCCTTGCCTTCGACCGACAGCGCGACCTCGTAATCGTTTTCGGCGACGTTACCGGCGTTGACGTTGATCTGGATGTTGATCGCAGGCTGCTGCTGTTGCGGCGCCAGAGAGCCCGGTGCATTCGGGTTTTCAAACGACAAATCCTTGGTGTACTGCGCGAGCACGTTCAGCTGCGGAGGAGGGGCCGCCTCGGGAGGCGTACCTTTGCCGTTGGTCATCCGAATTTCTCCTGGAGCGATCTGGCGAGCGATGCCGCTTGCACAACCGGTTTAGCCTTATAAGGGAAGCAAAAAGCCTTGTCGGGCCGAGTGGCTATCATAGGCCTGCCTCTTTCCACAAGGACGACCATTACAGCGGATCGCGAAAGCGGCCCGATTCGTTCAATTACACCGGGCCTGCGACGAGAAGTCTTCCTAAACAATTGAATATGCGGGATTTCCGGCGCTTGTAGGGTTTCCCCTCGGAGCTGAAACGCGCTACAATCGAGGGCAAGGCAAACCGGTGAGGGCCTTGGATCGGCCTGTACGCAGCCCATCCGGCATTTCTGTCGGCAGATGCCATTGGCCGGCCAAGGTTTCATGCTTACATGCGGCTGATCCACCCATGATGTAATATCTGCTAGCGCCGCCTATTTGAAGTTCCTGCGCAACAAGCGGCTAACCCGTTCAGGAACTTCAAATGGAAAAGCGGTATTAGAAACGATAAGTTTGCTAGTGCCCGCAACTTTCCGAAGTTCGTTAAGGGTGGTTGTTGAGCTGTAGTACGAACTTCGGAAGGTGCGCACTAGTCCCCCAAGGGGCACTCTACCGCCGGGTCCACCGCCGGCGCCTAGAACCAGAAAGCGAATTCGACGTGGATATTTATACCATCATCTTCCTGGCGTTGGCCGTCTTCATCTTCCTCCGCTTGCGGAATGTCCTCGGACAGCGCACTGGAAACGAACGGCCGCCCTATGATCGCGCGGCGCGCAACGTTGTGCAGGGCACGCCGGACAGCAACGTCGTTCCAATACCTGGAACCGTGATTGATCAGACGCCGTTGGCGCCGACCGCCGACGTCGTGCCGCCCACGGATCGCTGGAAAGGGTTTGCCGAAGCTGGAACGCCGCTGGCCCAGGGCCTCGACGGGATTGTCGCGCAGGACTCGTCGTTCGATCCGCGCCATTTCGTCAGTGGCGCGCGAAGCGCCTACGAAATGATCGTGTTGGCGTTTGCCAACGGCGACCGGCGGGCGCTGAAGGACCTGTTATCGACCGAGGTCTATGACAGCTTCGAGGCCGCGATCAAGGACCGGGAGCGGCAAGAGCGCAAGACCGAGACGCGGTTTGTTTCGGTCGACAAGGCTGAAATCGTCGGGGCCGAGGCGCGCGACCGCAACGCGCAGCTCACCGTTCGCTTTGTGTCGCAAATGATCTCGGTCACGCGAGACAAGACCGGTGCAATTGTCGACGGCAACCCGGACAAGGTCACCGATATTACCGATGTCTGGACATTCGCTCGCGACACTGGTTCGCGCGATCCGAACTGGAAGCTGGTTGGCACCGGAAGCGTCCATTAATCGCGCGCGGCGTATTGCCGCCGTGCTTGGTGTAACGGTTCTGGCGCTGTCGGTGATTCCGCTGACGGCGTGGGCGGCGCGCAAGGCGCATACGTCGCTCGTTTCGCGCACTACCCATTCGCAACTTCCACCGCCTCGCACCATCCCCTATCCCAGTCTTGAATGGCCGATCGTGGTCAATGGCGGCCAATATACCCCGTTGGCTTGGGCCGACATCGCCGGTTGGGCTTCGGACGATCATGTGCAGGCCTACAAGGCCTTTCGCGTCAGCTGCGCCTCCATCGCCGCGCAACGAAATCCGCCCGAGGATTCCAAGGCGCTCGGAGCCTCGTTGCGTGAACCTTGCCGCGCTGCCAAGGCCCAGGAGATCACCGAGGACACCAAAGCGCGCGCGTTCTTCGAGGCAAACTTCCTGCCCTTGCAGATATCGCGGCTCGGTGAAGATGCAGGCTTTGTTACCGGCTATTACGAGCCGATCGTCGAAGGATCGCGTACGCAGACCGACGTTTACACCGTGCCGGTCTATCGTCGGCCTTCCAATTTGTTTGTCCGCGGATTCAAGCAGGATTCCGTCAGCCTGCCCAACAAGGGACAGGTGTTTCGCAAGATCGGACGCCGCAAGCTCGTGCCGTATTACGATCGCGCCGAAATCGAAGACGGCGCCATCGCAGGACGTGGCCTCGAAATCTGTTGGCTCAAGAATCAAACCGATCTTCTTTTTTCGCAAATCCAGGGATCGGCGCGGATACGTTTGGAGGACGGCTCGACCATCCGTATCAATTACGACGCGCATAATGGCTATCCCTATACGGCCGTGGGACGCGTCCTGATCGACCGCGGCATCATTCCGAAGGAACAGATGTCGATGCAGAAGATCAGGGAATGGATGGAGCAAAACCCCGACGGAGCAAAGGAGTTGCGGCGGCAGAACCGTGCCTATGTGTTCTTTCGCGAGGTACCGCTCTCCGACAAGGACGAAGCGGTGGGCGCGCAAGGCGTGCCGCTGACGCCCGGGCGCTCGATCGCGGTCGACAACTCGCTTCACGTCTACGGCACGCTGTTTTTCATCGAAGGCGAGCTGCCGATTGAATCGTCGCAGTCCAAAACACCGTTTCGGCGGTTGATGGTCGCGCAGGATACGGGTTCGGCGATCACCGGTCCTGCGCGCGCCGACATCTATTATGGTGCCGGCAGTGAAGCCGGTCGCATCTCCGGCCGTTTCCGGCATAACATGCGTTTTGTCATGCTGGTGCCGAAGAGCCTCGATCCCGCCGCCCGCGGCCGCAAGATGCCTCTGCCGGATCCGCGGCCGTCGGAGAAGATCGCCAAACTATTTCCGCCAACCGAGCCCCCGAAAGATAAACCGAAAGAGCCGGCGGATGTCGCCAAGCCAACGACGGCTTCAACGACCACGCCGCCGGTCGCGGAAGCCAAGGTGCCGCTGCCGGAGGCGCGACCGGTGATCGAACCCGAGCAACCGAGCCGCCGTCATCGCCGGCTTTATCGTGACCGCCGATAGATCATGAAGCGACCGCCTCAAATTCTGGACCCGCCGCGCCGCAAGCGAGCGCTGAGCGAGGAGGAGCGCGCGCTGTGGGAGAGCGTTGCAAGGCAGGCCAGGCCGCTGCGAAAGAAACACCGGACCGCGGATTTGCCGGCGATCTCCCAAAAGGGGGAAGCGCCTGTTACCGCCAAGGCCGTGGCTCATCCAAAATTGGCGATCCCAGTTGCCGCGCCGCCGCCAAAAAAACCGGTCGTGCCGCCGCTTGCGCCGCTCGGCCGCCGGGAACGGTCGCAACTGTCGAAGGGCATGAAGGAGATCGAAGCCCGTCTCGACCTGCATGGCATGACGCAGGCGCGGGCGCATCGCGCGCTCTCGGGCTTTCTGCATCAGGCTCATGGTGAGGGCCTGACCTTCGTGCTCATCATTACCGGCAAGGGGAAGATCGGCGCCGAGTCCGAGCGTGGCGTGCTTCGCCGCCAGGTACCGCAATGGCTAAGTCAGCCGGAATTTCGAACGTTCGTGGTCGGCTTTGAGGAAGCCCACATCGGTCATGGTGGCGCGGGCGCGCTCTATGTGCGTATCCGGCGATCGCGGATTTAAATCCCATAGCGTTTTCGGGCGGGGTGGATTCCGGTTCGCATAGCAATCAAGTTTACGCAGATTGCGTAGACTTATCTGCGGTAGAAAACGCGTCAAAATAAAAATTAGAACGGACGGACTACGCCGACGCGCGGGATCAGCGTCACGATCCAGCCGAGGACGCCTGTCTTCCTGTCATCGCCGGCGATCGGGGGGACGGTTTGTGCGGCGGGCAGGGTTTTGACGGCGTGCAGAATCAAAAACAGGCACACCGCCCAGTTCGAGATCCATCGCGAGTAGTCGAACACGATCGCAAACATGATCAGATAGGCCACGCTCACCGCAACGATGCTGGCGACAACGATCCGGCGATGAAAGTCGCGGTCGAGCGATCGGATCAAGTCGGAAAGATATCGCCAGAGCGGCGAATGCAGCCAGATCAATAGAGCAAAAACCGGCACACCGAGAATGTTCGACGGCATGCGCGCCCAGGTGTCGCTGATTTCCTTCGCAAGCGGCTGGTACCAGATGTAGCTGAAGTTCAGGAGATCGGTACGAGCCGGATCGGCCATCCGGGTCTTGAGGTAGGCAACGAACTCGGCCTCGGGAATCGGCATCGTTCCCCAGAACTGCAATGCCACGAAGAGCGCGCCAAGCGCGAGAAGAGAGACTAATCCGGCCGCGAGATTCGACGCGCGAACCCCCACCGTCAGATAATGTCTGATCAAAACGATCACGGCGATGGTCGGTACATACATCAGAAGATGGATGTGGTGGACCAGGATCAGGACGACCGAAAAGAACGCGGCCAGCAGCACAAAGCCGATCGATTGGGCGGGGATCAGCAAAAGGATGATCGCAAACAGGCAGCCATAGATATCGAAATGCCCCAGCGTGTGCATGAAGTTCTTGAGAAAGAACGGCGAGCCCGCGGTGAAGACGAACAGCGGCAGATGGGCGTCGTCAAAGCCGAACGTGCGCCGGAATAGTTTGACGAACAGAAGCGCGGTCAGGACCCAAACCGTTCCACCGAGTGCGAATACCAGCCACACCGGCACCTTCTGGGTAAACAGCGACAAGATCGCGCCGATCAGGGCGCGTTTGACCGGCCCGAAATGATAATCGACGAGGAGATGGATGTAGGGGACGTAAGGTGGCAGCGTGATCTTGTGGATCAACACCCCGGCCATCACGGCGACGTTGACGGCGAGCATCACGCGCCATGGATTTTGCCGGGTGAGCAGATCCATTAGCGGGCTACAAAATAAACCGGCTCAAATCGGTGTTCCTGGCGAGATCGCCAACGTGTTTTTGAACATAGTCGGCGTCGATCCGGATGGTTTCGCCGTGGCGGTCGGGCGCGGCGAAGGAAATTTCATCCAGCACACGCTCCATCACGGTTTGCAGGCGCCGGGCGCCGATATTCTCCACCGTTGAATTGACGGCAACCGCGATATCGGCAAGCGCGTCGATGGCACTATCGGCGATGTCGAGCGTCACGCCCTCGGTCTGCATCAGTGCGACATATTGCTTGATCAGCGAAGCCTCGGGTTCGGTCAGGATCCGGCGCATGTCGTCACGGGTCAGCGCTGACAACTCGACACGGATCGGCAGCCGTCCCTGCAATTCGGGCAACAGGTCCGAGGGCTTGGCGATATGGAACGCGCCGGAAGCGATGAATAAGATGTGATCTGTCTTCACGGCGCCGTGCTTGGTCGACACCGTCGTGCCTTCGATCAGCGGCAACAGGTCGCGCTGGACGCCTTCGCGCGACACCTCGCCGCCGACCCGGCCGTCACGCACGCAGATCTTGTCGATTTCATCGAGGAACACGATACCGTTATCTTCAACGGCCGTGATCGCCTCCAGCACGAGTTGATCGTTGTCGAGCAGCTTGTCGGCTTCTTCGTTGACGAGAAATTCGTGGGAGCTCGCAACCGTCAGCCGGCGCGTCTTGGTGCGGCCGCCCATTTTGCCGAAGATGTCGCCGATCGAAATCGCGCCCATCTGTGCACCCGGCATGCCCGGAATCTCGAACATCGGCATTCCACCCGAAGACTGGGTTTCGATCTCGATTTCTTTGTCGTTGAGCTCGCCGGCGCGTAATTTCTTGCGAAACGAATCCCGCGTCGCCGCGCTGGAATTGGTGCCGACCAGTGCATCGAGCACGCGTTCTTCGGCGGCCAGTTGCGCTCTTGCCTGAACGTCCTTGCGCTTTCGTTCGCGGGTTTGCGCGATGGCGACTTCGACGAGATCGCGGACGATCTGCTCGACGTCGCGGCCGACATAGCCGACCTCGGTGAATTTCGTGGCTTCGACCTTGATGAAAGGCGCGCCCGCGAGTTTTGCCAGCCGCCGCGCGATTTCGGTCTTGCCGACCCCGGTCGGCCCGATCATCAGGATATTTTTTGGCAGCACTTCCTCGCGAAGGCCTTCGGCGAGCTGCTGACGCCGCCATCGGTTACGCAGGGCGATGGAAACCGCGCGTTTGGCGTCGGTCTGGCCGACGATAAACCGGTCGAGTTCGGAAACGATTTCACGGGGAGAAAAGTCGGTCATGGCTTTTAGCTAAGTCCAAAATGCGGCCGGTACAAGCGCCGTCTTTAAAGCGAAGGCTGCGTCTTTGCTGCGTGGCGTCAGGGATCGCGGACCATCAGCAGCGCCGCTCCATCCGGTGTTTCGACGAGACGGTCGCGGCGAAATCCGGCTTTTTCATAGGCCCGGACCGCCCGCGCGTTGACGGGATCAGGATCGGTCACGACACGAGGCGTTCCAGAAGTCAGCATCCGGTTGGCAAAGACGCGAACGAACGCCGAGCCATGACCGCGTCCAATCATATCCGCTTCGCCGATGAATTGATCGAGCCCGCGGGTGCCTTCGGGTTGCGGGCCGAAGCCGGTATTCCAGCCGCTCAAATTGTAGCACTGCAGATAGGCGAACTCTTTTCCGTCCGCGGCGACGATGAACTGCGCCATGTCGGGATGGTCGAGATCGCCACTCACGAGCTCAAGCTGTTGGGCCGGGTCGTGCCACCACTCGCTGACGTGAGGCATCTCCAGCCAGCGCTTGATGATGGGCAGGTCGTTGGCCGACATCGGACGGAACGCGTAGGCTGTCATGCCTAGCCCGCTTGCAGCGTCTCGATGGTGACGTTGCGGTTGGTATAGACGCAAATATCGGCTGCGATATCGAGCGATCGGCGAACGATCGCCTCAGCGTCCTTGTCGGTATCGATCAAAGCGCGCGCGGCGGCCAAAGCGTAATTGCCGCCCGAGCCGATCGCCATCACGCCGGCCTCCGGCTCCAGAACGTCGCCGGTGCCGGTCAAAACCAGGGAGACGTCTTTGTCGGCGACGATCATCATCGCCTCGAGCCGGCGCAAATAGCGGTCGGTCCGCCAGTCCTTCGCCAATTCGACCGCCGCGCGGGTCAACTGACCGGGATATTGCTCAAGCTTGCTTTCCAGCCGCTCGAACAGCGTAAAGGCGTCGGCGGTAGCGCCAGCAAATCCGCCGATGACGTCGCCTTTGCCGAGCTTACGGACCTTTTTGGCGTTGGACTTGATGACGGTCTGTCCGATCGAGACCTGACCGTCGCCGCCGATCACCACCTTGCCGCCCTTGCGGACTGTCAAAATGGTGGTGCCGTGCCAAACCGGCGTCTCGTGGGCTGATGCATGCATGGAATACCTCATACTAGTGGAGTGGATTTGACATTCGCTCCCGCCGGGCCGCGGATAGGTTAAGCGAATGTCAAATCCAAAACTCCACTAGAAACCTATATTTGCTAGTGGTCCTATGCTTCTAACGTTCGCAAAACTACCTGCCGCGACGGGATGCGAATGTTAGAAGCGGACCACTAGGCCAGATTTAGGGGCAGGCCGGCGCGGTTACAACACCGCATCCCGCCCAAGCCAAGCGACCTCCCGGCCGCACAAGGGACCCCGATTTTGGTCACCATAGCTGGAAGTTGGCCTCCAAAACGGTATCGCGCAGTGGCGAAGCCCAAGGCGGCCTGTTAAAAGGCGGCCTGTCAAAAGAACCGCGTTTTCGGCCAATGGGTTGGCCTAGTGTCCACTCGAGGGAAAGATCTTCATGCGCAGCGCCACCATCAAGCGCAAGACCAAGGAAACCGATATCGAGGTGACGGTTAACCTCGACGGGTCAGGCGTATCCAACGTCGCGACCGGAATCGGCTTCTTTGACCATATGCTTGACCTTCTGGCCCGGCACTCGCGTATCGACATCACAGTCAAAGCGGTCGGCGATCTCCATATCGATCACCATCACACCACCGAGGACGTCGGCATTGCGCTGGGGCAGGCGGTGAAGCAGGCGCTGGGCACCATGGCCGGCATCACCCGCTATGCCAGCGTCCACGTGCCGATGGACGAGACGCTGTCGCGGGTCGTGATCGACATTTCGGGCCGGCCGGTGCTGGTGTTCAAGGTTGAGTTTCCGCGTGACAAGGTCGGTCAGTTCGACACTGAGCTGGTGCGCGAATGGTTCAACGCTTTTGCGATCAATGCCGGCGTGACTTTGCATGTCGAGACCCTATATGGCGAGAACAGTCACCATATCGCCGAGTCCTGCTTCAAGGGCCTGGCGAGGGCGTTGCGGATGGCGGTTGCCATCGACCCGCGCGCGGCAGGTGAGGTGCCGTCCACCAAGGGTCAGCTCGGCGGCTGATCCGGGTTTTGGGCGGCGAGTGACGAGCTTCGGAAACGAGGGCGCTAAATGCCGGTCTATACAGTTCATGCACCCGTGACCAGCAACGTGGATTTTCGTGCGACCGATCGCTTTGCTTTCGTGCGCGACGGGTTTCATGTCTGGGCTGCCATTTTCGGCGTGATCTGGCTGGCCTGGCATCGCCTCTGGCTGGCGTTGCTCGGCTGGATCGTGCTGATGACGGTCATCGACATCGCCATGGTCAGAGTTGGCGTCGCAGGCGCGACGGTCTTTCTCGTCGATGCGTTGCTGGCGTTGCTGTTGGGATTTGAGGCCGCAAGCCTCAGGCGCTGGACGTTGTCGCGGCGCAAATGGCGGCAGCTTGATATTGTGGTCGCCGACGATGAGGAAGCCGCCGAGCGCCGCTTTTTCGATCGTTGGACCGCGCGACAGCGCGTGACAACCAACGACCAGCCGGCGGTTGACCGCGGCGGCCCGCCGCCGACGCGAGATGTGCCTGGCCAGCCTTTTTCGCGGCCGCCGTCACCGCCGCGCGACGACATTATCGGCCTGTTTCCGGAACCGGGAGCGCCGAGGTGAGCGTCGCGATCATCGATTACGGCTCGGGCAACCTGCACTCGGCGGCGAAAGCATTCGAGCGCGCCAGCCGCAGCATGGAAACGCCGGACAAGATCATTGTCACCCGCGACCCTGACGTGGTGTTTCGCGCCGACCGGATCGTGCTGCCCGGTGTCGGCGCCTTCGCCGATTGCCGTGCCGGCCTCGACGCGCTCGACGGCATGGTCGATGCCTTGACGGAAGCCGTGCGGCACAAGGCCCGGCCTTTTTTCGGCATCTGCGTCGGTATGCAATTGATGGCGACGCACGGCAAGGAGTACGTCACGACCGACGGATTCAACTGGATCGCCGGTGACGTCGAAAAGATTTCGCCGCGCGACGAGAACTTGAAGATTCCGCATATGGGGTGGAATACGCTCGATCTGGTGCGCGAACACGCCGTGTTGGAGCGTTTGCCGCTGGGTCCCAAGGGCCGCCACGCGTATTTCGTGCACTCCTATCACCTCAATGCCACCAATGAGGCGGATGTGCTGGCGCGCGCGGATTACGGCGGGCCGGTGACCGCGATCGTCGGCCGCGACACTGCCATTGGCACACAATTCCACCCGGAGAAGAGCCAGCGTTTCGGGCTCGCTCTGATCTCCAATTTTCTGAAATGGAAGCCGTGATTCTTTTTCCCGCCATCGATCTGAAGAACGGGCAGTGCGTGCGCCTTGAACAGGGCGACATGGCGCGCGCCACCGTGTTCAATCTCGATCCGGCAGCGCAGGCATTAAGCTTCGCCGCGCAAGGGTTCGAATATCTGCACGTCGTCGATCTCGATGGCGCCTTTGCCGGAAAGCCCGTCAATGCGCTGGCTGTGGAGGCGATGCTCGCCAAGGTCACCATGCCGGTGCAACTCGGCGGCGGCATACGTGATTTGAAAACGGTCGAGGCCTGGCTGGAAAAAGGCATCACGCGGGTGATCATCGGGACGGCGGCGGTGCGCAATCCCGAGCTGGTCAAGAGCGCTGCGAAAAAATTCCCCGGCCGCGTCGCCGTCGGCCTCGATGCTCGCGACGGAAAGGTCGCGGTCGAGGGCTGGGCAGAAACGTCGGAGGTCACCGCGCTCGATATCGCGCGGCGATTCGAGGATGCGGGCGTTGCCGCGATCATCTTCACCGATATCGCGCGCGACGGCTTGTTGAAGGGCCTCAACCTCGACGCCACCATTGAGCTTTCGAACCGCATTTCCATTCCTGTTATCGCTTCGGGCGGATTTGCGTCGATCGACGACGTAAAGGCGCTACTCGACCCGCGCGCCAAGAAACTCGCCGGTGCCATCGTCGGTCGCGCGCTCTATGACGGGCGGCTCGATCCTCATGCTGCGCTGAAGCTAATCCGCAGCCCGCGGCCGGCTGCTTAGGAGTTTCCATGTTCAAGGTTCGCGTGATCCCCTGTCTCGACGTCAAAGATGGACGCGTGGTCAAAGGCGTCAACTTCGTCGACCTGCGCGATGCCGGCGACCCTGTCGAAGCGGCGATCGCGTATGACGCCGCCGGCGCCGACGAGCTTTGCTTCCTCGACATCACGGCTACCCACGAAAATCGCGGCACCATGCTGGATGTGGTGCGGCGTACGGCGGAAGCCTGTTTCATGCCGCTGACGGTTGGCGGCGGTGTGCGCACGGTCGACGACATCAACACGCTGTTGCGCTCTGGCGCCGACAAGGCCTCGATCAATTCCGCCGCCGTGAGTCGGCGCGAATTCGTCAAGGAAGCCGCCGAAAAATTCGGCGACCAGTGCATCGTGGTCGCCATCGACGCCAAGCGGGTGAAACGCGGCGGCTCGGACCGCTGGGAAATCTTCACCCATGGCGGACGCAATTCGACCGGGATCGACGCCATCGAATATGCGCAGGAAGTGGTATCGCTCGGCGCCGGCGAAATCCTTTTGACCTCGATGGATCGGGACGGCACCCGCCAAGGGTTCGACCTGCCGTTGACCCGGGCCATTGCCGACAGCGTTTCCGTCCCGGTCGTTGCCTCAGGCGGGGTCGGCAACCTCGATCATCTGGTGGACGGCGTCCGCGAGGGACATGCCAACGCGGTGCTCGCGGCCTCGATCTTCCACTTCGGCGAATTTACCATACGCCAGGCCAAGGAGCACATGGTCCGCGCCGGACTGGCCATGCGGCTCGATCCCTGACGACTCTTTGTGACAGAAGTGCTACATGTGTCCGTGATGCCGGACGCGTGAATTTGAAGTCGAGTTCGAAGTGATGTCGCATTTTTCGCTCCACGACCTGGTCAAGATCATCGACGCCCGCGCGGCATCGGGCGGTGAGGGCTCGTATACCCGCAAGCTCCTGGACAAGGGGCCGGAGCATTGCGCCAAGAAGTTCGGCGAGGAAGCGGTCGAAACCGTGATCGCCGGGGTCGGCAACGACCGCGACCATCTCATCGCGGAGAGCGCGGATTTGCTGTTCCACTGGCTTGTGTTGTTGAAGTCGCGTGGCGTCAGGCTTGAGGAAGTTGAGGCCGCGCTGGCACAGCGCACCGGTATGTCCGGGCTTGAGGAGAAGGCCGCGCGCAAGCGCGACTAACGCATGACCCGGAAAAGTGGATACCGGTTTTCCGAAAAGATCATGCGTAATCAATAGAGGCGATCTCCGCGGAGCGAGATAGGCGGCGTCATGGATATTCGGGCACCGGATCAGCAATACAATCCCTACCGGATATTTTCCCGGGAGCAGTGGGCGCGCCTGCGCGACGGCATGCCGATGACGCTCGAGGCGAGCGAGATCGCAAGGCTGCGCTCGGTGCATGACCGGCTCGACCTCAAGGAGGTGGAGGAGATCTATCTGCCGCTGTCGCGGCTGTTGTCGATCTATGTCGATGCGATGCAGCGGCTTTACGTCGCCCAGCGCCGCTTCCTCGGCATCCAGGACCGCAAGATGCCCTACATCATCGGCGTCGCCGGTTCGGTCGCGGTGGGCAAATCCACCACCGCGCGCGTGCTGCAAGCGCTGCTGGCGCGCTGGTCGCCGCGGCCGAAGGTCGATCTCGTGACGACAGACGGTTTTCTGTTTCCGAATGCCGCGCTCGAGCGGCAAGGGTTGATGCAGAAGAAGGGCTTTCCCGAAAGCTATGACCTGCCGATGCTGTTGTCGTTTCTCAGCGATATCAAGGCCGGACGCGAACGGGTGCGGGCGCCGGTCTATTCGCATCTCACCTACGACATCATTCCCAATGAATGGAACGAGGTCGACCGGCCGGACATCCTGATCGTCGAGGGCGTCAACGTGCTGCAAACCGGCCGGCTGCCGCGCGACGGCAAGGCGGTGCCGGTGGTGTCCGATTTCTTCGATTTCTCCGTCTACATCGACGCCGAGGAGCCGGTGCTCCGCGACTGGTATGTCCGCCGTTTCCTGGCGCTGCGCGACACGGCGTTCCACGATCCCAGATCGTATTTCCATCGCTACGCGCCGCTGTCCGATGAGGAAGCCACCGCAACGGCGATCGCGATCTGGGAACGCACCAACCTCGCCAATCTCGAAGACAATATCTTGCCGACGCGGCCGCGCGCGACGCTGATCCTCAAGAAAGGCGCCGACCACGTGGTCGAGACCGTCGCCCTGCGCCGGCTTTAATCCTCCTTTTGGGCATGATCTCCGCGCAAACGCTTTTAGCGTTTGTCGCGAGGGAAAACCGGTTACCACTTTTCCGGATCATGCCTACTTCAAAGCCAGCGGCCGTTCCTCGTCGAGAAAACCCATCAGTTCATGGAAGAACTGCATGCGGTTCTTTTCCATCATCACCGTGTGCGTTCCTTCGCTGAGCTCGATCAGCCGCTTGTACGGCGTGTGCGTGAGCTGTGCGAAATAATTTTGCGCCTGATAGCTCGGCAGGTCCGCATCCCATTCGGCGTGCAGCAAAAGCGTCGGCACCGTGATCTTGCCGGGATCGTAGAGCGCCTTGCCCGCGCCATAGGTGTTGGCGCTGTCTTCCATCACGCCGTTGGGCGCGCGCAGCATCGGCGGATTTTGTTTTGAAGCTTCCGGATCGGTCGCCCAGGTAGCCGTTGCCCAGGCCTCGAACACGCCCGGCGGAATCAGGTCGGCTTGTTTGTCCTCGGCGACGCCTTTCAGCCAGCGTGCCCTCGCGGAATCCTTCGACACCAGCCGGTACGCGCCCAGCGGCGTCGCACTCGGTGTCGCCGGCTCGTTGCGAATCCATTGCGGCGCGTAGAGTACGAGCTTCTCGATCTTGTCGTTGTGTTCGCTGGTGTAGGAGCCGGCGATCGAAGTGCCCCACGACCAGCCCATCAGGTTGATCTTGCTTACCTTGCGCTTGTGCAGGATGTAATCGACCGCGGCGCCAAGATCGTGGGCGGCGACTTTCGTCGACACGATCGGCTTATTGGCTTCCGGCGGCTGGCTCATCTCGGGAGGCCTGGTGGAATGACCATAGCCCCTGACATCGACGAGATAGACGTCGTAACCGCGCGCCGCGATCAGGTCCATCATCGACATGCCCTCGATCGGCAGGTCGAAAGCGGTTTCCGCCGGATAGGTCGCGCCGTGCACAAACAGCAAAATCTTGTCGGAAGAGCTCTCCCGGCCGGCGAGGTGCTTGTTGCGGACGAACAGCTGGATGCCCGCGTCTCCTGACGGGATCATCGCATCAGACGTCTCAAGCTTGGGCTCTTTGGCGTTCACTGATGCGAAGGCGAAAAGGCCGGCGGCCAGAAATGTCGACATAACCAAAAAAGAAAACCGCAAAAGCTGGCCGCGCATCGAATGCCTCCCCGACGTTTTTTTGGAACATGGTTCGGAACGAAGAGACCATGCTCGATATTTCGCCGATGCTCGATGGAATCGGCGGCCGCTGTCAAGAGAGGCAGACGAAGGACAGCGCTGCGTCAGGCGACCTGCGCGCCAAGCCCGGCCAGCGCCTCCGCGAGTTTCTCGCGGTCGAGCGGCTTGACCAGAAATCCGTCCATGCCCGCCTCAAAGCAGGCATAGCGATCCTCGACCAGCGTATTCGCAGTCAAGGCCAGGATCGGGGTCCGCCGTCCGGTCCCCGCTTCGTTGACGCGAATGCGTTTGGTGGTCTCGATGCCGTCGAGGCCCGGCATCTGAATATCCATCAGCACCATATCGTAGGGCGCGCCGGCGGATCTCGCCGCAAGCCAGGATTCCAGCGCTTCTTCGCCGTTGACGGTAATGACCACCTGATGTCCGAGCCGGGTCAGCAGGGAACGCATCAACAGCGCATTGATCTCGTTGTCTTCGGCGACCAACACTGAAAGGCCACGCGGTTGAACGGTGGTAGCCTCAATCGTCTCCGCCTCCGCCGGGGCATCTTCGGCAAGCCGCATCTCCAGGCTCGGCGCGGATACTTCCGGCGGACCGGCAAGACGGGCGGCGAGCGAAGCCGCGCGCAGCGGCTTGACCAGATATCCCGTCAGCGCCGAGGTCGCAGCCGCTTGCAGTTCCTGCCGGCTCGCGGGCGTGACGAGGACAATTCGTTGGGGAGCGAAAGGCCTTGCGGCCTCTGCCAGCGCCTCGACTTCCGTCGTGCCGAGCGCGTGGTCGAGCAGGACCGCGTGCCAGGTGCGTTCAGGCAACAGCGCACGCGCCACATCCGCGTCGGAGACCATGCAGGTCTGGCCGCCCCAGCGCTCAAGCCTTCGTGCAATCAGCGAGGCTTCGATCGTCTGCGGCGTCACCAGCATCACCGACCGGCCGCCAAGATCGGGCGGAGGGAGCGGTTGGGGCGCATCGGGACTTGCCGCCAGGGAGAGGCTGACCTCAAAGGTCGAGCCTTCACCAGGCGTGCTTTCGAGCGCGATGCGGCCGCCCATGCGTTTGACGATGCGCTCCGAAATGGAGAGGCCCAGGCCGGTGCCGCCATAGCTCCGCGCAATGCGGTCGTCGGCCTGCTCGAATTCGCGGAAAATTCGCTCTCGCGCCTCGGGCGCAATGCCGATGCCGGTGTCGCGCACCAGGAACGAGATTTCGTTGGGCCAGATGCCGGGCTCGACGATCAGCGCGACGCCGCCGGTGACCGTGAACTTGATCGCATTGCCGGCGAGGTTGAGCAGCACTTGCCTTAAGCGAGCGGCATCGCCAATCACTCGCGCCGGCAGGTGGTCATCGATGAAGGCCGCGATTTCAAGCTTTCGCGCCTGTGCCCGCGGTGCCAAGAGTTCGGTGACATCCTCGATCAAGGCCGCGAGCGTAAACGAGCGCGATTCCAGGTCGATCTTGCCGGCCTCGATCTTGGAATAATCGAGTAGCTCCTCGATCAGCGCGAGCAGCGCATCCCCGGAGGTTTTCACGGCCTTGGCATAGGTCGTCTGTTCCGGCGTCAGCGAGGTGTCGAGCAGCAAGCCGCTCATGCCGATGATGCCGTTGAGCGGGGTGCGGATTTCATGGCTCGCCATCGCCAGGAATCGCGATTTGGCGCGGCTGGCGGCGTCCGCCTGGTCTCGCGCTTCGGACAACGCGCGTTCGGTCTCGGTGCGATCGGTGACGTCGCGGCCGACACATTGCATTTCGGCGGGCGCGCCGGCATCGAAACGAACCAGCCCCTCGCGCCAGGCGATCCAGCGCGGGCCCAACGCCGTTTCGATTCGTTGGTCGTGAATCCGCGTGCCGTTGGATTCGATCGCGCTTTCGCCCTGTTCGACCACGGTGAACTGAAAACGGCTGCCGATCAGTTCAGCCCGATCCTTGCGCGCCAGTTCGCAATAGGCGTCGTTGACAAACGTGATCCGGCCGTCGGCATCGCGCAGCACGATCAGGTCGCCCTGCGATTCGAACAGGCTGCGGGCGCGCTGTTCGGCCTCCTGCAGTTCCCAATTGCGGTCGGCCATCGCCTCGTTATGCAGCACGATCTTGCGCAGCTTCTTGCGCAGGAAACGCAGCCGCATGCTGACGGTAGCGAGCGTCAGGCACGCGATCGCAAACAGGAAGCTCGCTCCGATCGCAAAACTGTTGGGGTCGTAGCCCGAATGTTCGGAACGGCTGCCGGCAATGAAGCCATAGGCGCCGCCGAAGGCTGCGGAGAAGATCGTAAGCGAGCGAACGGTGAGGGATAGCCAGGGATGACGCCGCGAGAAGCGGCGCAGATGCAATTTGATCCGGCTCATCCGCCCCATCATCGATCACCCAATGGTTTTTCGTATTCGCTTATTTGGCGATGAAGATGCCGCGCACCACCTTGCGAAGTGCTTGAAGGTACTCTGGTTCCACCGGTGGCGTGCGAACGTGGTTAATCAGGAGTTAATCGCCGGCGATATGCTTGCGGAGCCGGCTCAGAGAGAGGCGGCTTTCAGCGGATGCCTGGCGAAGTCGGCGCCGACGACGAGGGCCGCCGCCTCGCGCTGGGAGAATGTCCTGGAACGGACGAAGATCCGGTAGTCGGCCGGGCCATCATGCGAGAGATATATAATGGGTGCACCGCTCGCGGCCGTGTCGGAAATCGCCACCGCGTGGGTGGCGGGATTGGCCTCGCAGGCGCCGGCTTCGGTGACGTCGGAGTCGTCGACGAGGGCGAAGTCGGCCGCGTCCGCGTTCTCGGTGACCTGCACCCGCACGGTTGCTTCCGTCGGATCGTCGGTGAAGGCGACATGAAGATCCGCGTGCCAGGGCAGGTCGGCGATTTCCACCGAGGTGTTGGCGATGGCGATGCAGGGATGCGGGCCGGGAAGGAGCCCGCCGCGCGCGAACAATGCGGCGGCAACAAGAGGGATGGCCGAGGCCAGGATCTTAAAACGCAACATGGAACTACTCGCACACTCCGGCCCCGACACACGGGGCCTTATGGTTGGCGAAGGGTAAATAAAACAGGTTACCGCGGAGTTGACGGCTGACGCGCCCCGTACGGTTCCGTCCATTTGTTTTCACATGTCAAACAGCTTGCACCTGTCATCGCGAGCGCTAGCGAAGCGATCAAGAAGAGTTGGATTGCTTCGTCGCTTGCGCTCCTCGCAATGACGCAGAGCTACATTCTCGCGGCGTCAAACGCCCGAGTCATTGCGAACGATGTCCCTCCCAAAATCAGAGGGCGCAGGGAATGCCGGGCGCCCGTTGCGCCCGTAGCCTTGCGTGCAAAAATAAAAAGCACGCAAGCAAGTCACCACGGTCACACCGGAGACATCCGGCATTCCCCGCGCAACGGTTTTAACGGTTTCCTTCGTGGTCTCCCCGGAGAGCCGGGCTTGTTGCCTCCGTGGCCTGCGGCGATCGCCACAGGCTTGATACCAGCGTCGGGGTATCAGGACGCCACGACTTCGCCGTCCACAACACGCGCATTCGTCTCTTGCGCCTGTCGCGTCCATCGCATCTCCTGCCCCACGTTTTGTGACGATCGCGAAACGCCCCTCATGCGGGCAGAAGACGCGCGGAAAAGTGCCGGTGATTTGCCCGCCGTCACAAGCGAAACGGACTGCGGCACATTGGCACGACGGGCAAATCAGTTGTGACCGACAAAAGCCGGCCGCAGTGTCAAGACGTTTAGGGCTTCCTCGCCCCTCGCGAATCGACTACCGCAAATAGCGAGGCCAACATCATTTAACCTGCACAAGGTTATGAAGCGCAAACAGCTCCGTGCCGCCGGCAAGATAAGTCATTCGTCGAAAGACTCCGCCGCATCGCTGCACGATGCCGGCTTGCGGCATTTTCAGTCCGGACTGTTCGCCGTCGCTGAAGAACGGATACAGCGGGCTCTGGCATTGGACCCGCAGCACGCGGGCTCTCTCTATCTGGCCGGCAGGCTTCACGCGCAGGCGAACAAGGTCGATCTCGCGATCGATTTTACGGTGCGCGCGATCCGCATCGACCAGGGCAACCCCGAATATTTTTCCAGCCTCGGAAGCTACCTGGCCCGTCAGGGCCGGTTCGCGGAAGCCTTGAAGGGCTATGAAGTCGCGCTCAAGCTCAAACCGGATGGCGCCGGCATCTGGGTCGGGATCGGCGATCTGCAGCGCCAGCAGAAACGATTTCAGGAAGCGCTGCTCGCCTACGATCATGCGCTTTCGCTCGACCCCCGTCATCTCGATGCGGTGGACAAAGCCGGATCGCTGCTGATCGAATTGCAGCTTCACGCCGAGGCGCTTGCGAAGTTCGAACAATCCGACACGATCCATCCCGGCCGGCCCGAGACCCTGATGAGCAAGGGATTATGCTTTCAGGCCCTGATGCGGCGGGAAGAAGCGGTCGCGAGTTACGCCATGGCGCTGGTGATTGAGCCGAAAAACGTCGCCGCGCGAAACAACATGGGCGTGGTGTTGCTCGACATGGGCCGATCTGAGGAAGCGGCGGCGCATTTCCGAAAAGTCACCGAGGCCAGACCCGACGTCGTCAATGCCTTCAGCAATCTCGGGCTGGCGTTGACCCAGCTGAAGCGCTTCGATGAGGCGCTCACCGTATTCGATCGCGCCGTCAAGCTAGATGCGAACTTCGCCGAAGCCGTCAATAACCGCGGCAATGCGCTGAGACAGCTCGATCGGCTCGATCAGGCGCTGGCGGATTTCGATCGCGCGATCTTACTCAAGCCGGATTATGCCGACGCCCACGCCAATCGCGCCGCTTGTCTGGACGACCTGTCGCGGAGCGATGAGGCCCTGGCGAGCTATGACACCGCGCTCACCTTGAAGCCCGACCATGCTGACGCGCACTTGAATCGTGCCCTCAATCGGCTGCGGGCCGGCGATTTGAAAAACGGCTGGGTCGAAGCCGAATGGCGCTGGAAAGCGCCGTCGCTTCGCCTGAGCCGGGGGCGTTCGAACCGGCCGCTGTGGCTGGGGGCCGAATCGCTCGCCGGCAAAACCCTGCTGCTGCACAACGACCAGGGTTTTGGCGACTCGATTCAGTTTTGCCGTTACATCCCGCATCTCGCGGAGCGCGGAGCATCCGTGATCCTCGAGATCGATCGCTCGCTCAAAAGTCTCTTGTCCAGTGTCGCCGGCATCACGCAATGCGTGGTCAAGGGCGAGACGTTACCCCACCACGATCTGCAGTGCCCGCTGGCGAGCCTTCCGCTGGCGTTTGACACCATGATCGAGACGATACCCTCGCGCGTGCCTTATATCTCGATCGATGGAAATGCCCCGCGGTGGGAGGCATTCCTGGGTTCGGCGGCAAGGCCGCGGATCGGAATCGTTTGGTCCGGCAATCCTGACCATACCAACGATCGCAACCGCTCGCTGCCACTGAAAGCGTTGAAGCCGCTGTTCGACACAACCGCGCAATTCGTCAGCCTGCAAAAGAATGCCCGCGAAAGCGACCTCGCCGTCCTTCGTGAGCACGGTGGCATCCTGGATGCGGCGCCTGAGCTTGAAAGTTTTGCCGATACCGCGGCGCTGATCCAGCAACTTGATCTCGTGATTTCGGTCGATACCAGCGTCGCGCATCTTGCCGGCGCGCTTGGCAAGCCGGTCTGGATTCTTCTGCCTTACGTGCCGGACTATCGATGGTTGCTCGATCGCGATGACACTCCGTGGTATCCGACGGCGCGATTGTACAGGCAGACGGCGAGGCGCGACTATGCCGAGGTCATCGACCGCATGCGGGCCGATCTGTTGCGAGACGCAGCAATTCGGTAGTTGCTACAGCGCGCGCTAGTTACACGACATTCCCAACATCATGCCGAATCGCGCCGTCTGACAATGCGGCTCGGGGCTCGCTTGAACGACGGGCGCGGGCCGATCAACGAAGCCCGTCATATTGGCCGCCGGTGCAGCCGGCCGGGGTGAGGCCGTTGCCATTTTGGCCAACTGGCGGCGCTGAAACTCCGTGACGACCTGCGAGTGAAGCTGCGCCTTGACCGCCTTCATCTCGATCAACGTCATCTTGCCCTTCTGCACCTTCTCGGCCAGCATCAGATTGTTGGCGAGTTCCTGGTCCATCAGATCGGGGTACACCATCTGTGGTCTCAGCAATTCCATATTCCGGTTTTCGCAGGTGGCGGACGCCATCGCCTGCTTGATCGGATCAGGATACTTGCGCTTGCATTCCTCGTTCCCGGCCTGAATTTGGCTCAGGACGGATGCCGCTGGATTCTGCTGGGCCTGTTGCGGTTGGATTTGAGCTTGGGCTGCGCGATTTCCGACGGAAATTGCGGCGGTCAACAGCATCAGAAAGACGCTCAATTTTCCAGCGGGATTCATACGCCGCTCTGCCTTGTCAAATGATTCGTTCGAGCGGACAGAATCGCGCAGATTTCCTAAGGCGGCAAGCGGGAGTGACTGATGGCTTCGCCGGAACGTGCCAACGATCTCTTCGTCATTCCGAGTTCAGCCCTGCGGGCCGCCCCGGAATGACGATGGTGGTGAGATTACGCCGCCCGCTGCAGATCGTCCGCGAGCGCGCGATAGGACAAGGCTTCGGCCAGATGCAGCCGGGTGATTTTTTCGGCGCCGTCGAGATCGGCCAGCGTCCGCGCCACGCGCAGCACGCGGTGATAGGCGCGCGCCGAGAGCCGCATGGTCTCGGACGCCTCGCGCAACAGTTTCGTGCCTGCCGCGTCCGGCTGCGCGATGGTTTCCAGCACCGAGGCCGGCGCTTCCGCATTGGTGCGAATATTCGGCAGGCCGATTCCTGCATAACGCGCGGCCTGGATGTCGCGGGCCGCCGCCACGCGCGCGGCGACCTCGGCTGAACCTTCCGCCGGCGGCGGCAGGATCAGGTCGGCCGCGCTCACCGCCGGCACTTCGATTCGCAAATCGATGCGGTCCATCAGGGGGCCGGAAATGCGCGCCTGATAATCGGCCGTGCAGCGCTCAATCCGGTTGCGTTTGCAGGAAAAGCCCGGTGCGAAGGCGTGGCCGCAGCGGCAGGGGTTCATCGCGGCGACCAGCATGAAGCGCGCCGGATAGGTGACGCGGTGATTGGCGCGGGACACCGAGACCTCGCCGTTTTCGAGCGGCTGGCGCAACGAATCGAGCACCCGCGGATCGAATTCCGGCAACTCGTCGAGGAATAGCACGCCGTGATGGCTGAGCGAAATCTCGCCGGGCTTGGCGCGCAGGCCGCCGCCCGTCAGCGCCGCCATGCTGGCGGAATGATGCGGGGAACGGAACGGGCGTTGCGCAGTCAATGCACCGTCGCGGATTTCGCCGGCGACCGAGGCAATCATCGAGACTTCGAGCAGTTCGGACGGCGACAGCGGCGGCAGGATCGAGGGCAGGCGCGCGGCGAGCATCGACTTGCCCGCGCCGGGCGATCCCATCATCAGCAAATGATGCCCGCCGGCGGCCGCGACTTCGAGCGCGCGCTTGGCGCTTTCCTGACCCTTGATGTCGCGCAGATCGAGCGTGCTTGCGGTTGGCGCGTTCACCTTGGGCGAGGGGCGCGACAAGACTTGCGTGCCCCGGAAATGATTGGCGATCTGGATCAGCGAACTTGCCGCCACGATCTGGATGTCGGGGCTGGCCCAGGCGGCTTCGGCGCCGCAGGCCGCGGGGCAGATCAATCCTTCCTCGCGCGAATTGGCTCCGATCGCGGCCGGCAGCACGCCCGCGACTGGGGCAATCGAACCGTCGAGGCCGAGTTCGCCCAACACCGTAAAGCCCGAAAGCGCGTCGGGCGGGATCGCGCCGATCGCCGCCATCAGGCCGAGCGCGATCGGCAGATCGTAATGGCTGCCCTCTTTGGGGAGGTCCGCCGGAGCGAGATTGACGGTGATACGGCGCGCGGGCAGCGCCAGCCCCGAGGCGATCAGCGCCGAGCGAACCCGTTCGCGCGCCTCGGAGACCGCCTTGTCGGGCAGGCCGACGATGGCAAAGGCCGGCAAACCCGGCGCAACCTGCACCTGCACGTCGACGGCGCGCGCCTCGATGCCCTCAAACGCGACGGTGGAAACCCGCTGAACCATTTGCCCTCCGCAATCAAGGGTAGCGGAAGGCCGGCAAGCGATCAAGAACATTAAGAGAACATATCGCCGAGCTGAAAATAAAGGCACTGACGGCGATTGCGCCTCGCGACCGCGACCACTTTTCTTAACCTCCATCATATTCAATGGCTTAGATGGCAGGCCGGCATTGGCGATTCGGTTCCGCCGGATCTCGAATGGCCCCATGCGGTTTCGGTTCCACTCCCGGGCGTTATCCCCTGCGGAGGGAATCATGCCGGCGTATCGGGCCTATTTCATTGATAAAGACGACAGGGTGGAGTCCTTCAAACCGGTCGAAGCCGACAGCGACGAAGAAGCGCTGGAGGCCGCCAGACAGTTTGTCGATGGCCATGATGTCGAGGTCTGGCTTCTCGACAGGATGGTCGGCCGGTTGAGCCCGTGTGTATAAAACAACCCTGATGCCGGGTTGCTCTATGCTCTGATGTACGCGGCCACCAAGACGATCAGCAAGGTGGCCGAAAACAGCGCGGGCAAAGGGAAGATGAAAAGCCAGGCGATTACTCCGCCTGCCAGCGTGGCGAGTGCGAACGCCGCTATCATTGGCCGCACCTGCGCGGCGTCCGAGCGCGCCAGAGAGGCGAGTTGCCACAGCAGCACGGACTGCAACAGCATGGCGACGCTGAGAGACCAGCCGAACCCCAAGAAGAAATCGAGATAGGACCGGTTGACACCCATGGTGTCGAATCGAACGGTCTCCATGGCCTTGAGCACGTCGTTTTCTCCCATCGGCGACCATCTCTTGGTACCGCCCAGCGAATGACCGATAGCAAACAGCAGTGAAATGACGGCAGAGATTCTCAGAAGTACGGCGGTCGTCATGATAATGATCCCAGCAATGCTTTATCGGGTGTCATTTTCTTTGTTGCCAGCATCGAGAGCAAACGAAACTTCTCGGTTTCTCGGAGGGTGAGATGACTGAACCAGCACGTGACGGCTTCGCGCTGATCAAGCCGGGCCAGACCTATCTCGGCAAGCAGGGCATTGTGTACGGCGCGGGCGTGTCCAAGGAAACTGTGGGCGCGCAAAAGATCTGCATGAACGTGATGCCGATGCCGCCGGGCGCGGTGGCCAAAGCGCACTATCACAAAGACATCGAGACGATTGCCTACATGCTCGAAGGCGAATGCGCGGTCTATTACGGTGATCATTTGGAAAAGCGCGTGGATGTGAAACAGGGCGAGCAGTGCTTCTGCGACGCCAACATCCCGCACGCGCCGCGCAATGAAAGCGGCAAGCCCTGCACGTGGATTGTCGTGCATTCCTCCGGCAGCGACCAGGACGGCATCGTGCTGTTGCCGGAGCTGGACAAGGAATTGGCGCAGCGGCTTGGTACGAAGGGCTGAGCGCTCCCTCTCCCCGCGTGCGGGGAGAGGGTTGGGGTGAGGGGGATTTTCCAAGAGCGCGGTCTGCGGAAAGTCCCCTCACCCGCCCGACTTCGCTGCACTTCGCCGGGCGACCTCTCCCCGTAAACGGGGCGAGGTGAACCAAGTTACGATCGCCCAGCCTGCCATCTCAAATCACACCGAACCGACGATGCCTTCGACCAGATAGTCCGTGGTTTCGAGCGAAGGATCGTAGAGGGGAGTGTCCTTGCTGGTGATCACCTTGCCGGTGTTGCTCTTGACGGTGCCGGTAAAGATCGGTTTTCCCGCTCTCAGATCCGCAATTGCGGCCATCGCGGCGTTGCGGCCGGCGTCGCTGCACCCGGCGCCGAAAGCCGAGCTTTGCACCATGTCCTTGTCGTAGCCGCCGATCACCATGTTCGGCAGCTTCTCGCCTTTGGCGAGCATGCCGGCGAAGCTTGTATAAATCGTGCCCCACTTCAACTCGGCGCCGGTGATGAATCCCTTCGGCGCCAGATCAGCCTGATTGGCGTTGTGGCCGCAGCTCTTCACGCCGCGCTTCTCGGCGGTTTCGATCACCACCTTCGGGCTGTCGATGTGGCAGGCGATGACGTCACAGCCGGCATCGACCAGCGCGTTGGCGGCTTCGGCCTCGCGCACCGGCATCGCCCAGTCGCCGGTGACGATCAGTTGCACGGTCACGTTGGGGTTGACCTTGCGCGCGCCGAGCATGAACGAGTTGACGTTGCGCAGCACCAGCGGAATCGGCTTAGCGGCGATGTAGCCGATCTTGTTGGACTTGGTCGAAAGGCCCGCGGCAATGCCGTTCACATAATGGCCCTGGTCGAGATAGCAGAAATAGCCGCCGGCGTTGCTCGGATGCTTGTCGGCCGACCACAGCGAGGTCGGATGGCGGAATTCGATCTTCGGATATTTCTTGGCTGCATCGACCATGAAGGGATTGAAGTAGCCGAACGAGGTCGGAAACAAGAGCGTCGCGCCGTCGATGTTGATCATCGACTCCATCGTTTTCGTCACCGCGACCGTCTCCGGCACGTTCTCTTCCTCGACGACCTTGACGCCGGGCAGGTCCTTCAGCGCCTTGGCGCCGACCGCATGGGCCTGGTTCCAGCCATAGTCGGCGCGCGGGCCGACATAGATGATGCCGATCGTGAGGCCGGCTGCCTGCGCCGGAGCACTCAGGCCGGACAGTACGAAGGGGCTGGCGGCCGCGCCGCCCAAAAAAGTTCTGCGGGAGATGGAACGCGTGATCATCGACAATACTCCGTCTTTGGCCGCGGCATTCCCGCCGCCGGCGATGGGGAAGAAAGTTCGGTGAGGAAAAAGAGGCCGCGAAGGGCCTTAAGGCGAGAGCGACAAGATCATCGTTTCCCCCTGGCTTTCGGCCTTGGAAGCTTCGCGACCTTTGCGGAGCCGGCGCCTTCAAGACCGCCGGCATAGCGCGACAGCACGGCGCCGAGATCGAAGCCGGCGTCGCGCCCCTGATCGAGCAGCGCGCGCTGTTCGACCGAGCCCAGATGATGATCCATGATCTTGATGGCGGCATCCGCATCGCCGGCGCGTAAGGCGCCGACGATCTCGCGGTGCTCGTTGACGGCGCAATCGGCCGAGTGCGGCCGTCCATAGAGCGCCAGGATCAACGAGCAGCGCGACACCACTTCGCCGAGGTAACGCCGAAGCAGCGTATTGCCCGCCATCTCGCCGAGCCTGGTGTGGAATTCGCCGGCGAGCCTTATTGAGACGCGGGCGTCGCCTGCCTGCCGCGCGGCCTCTTCGGCTCGTACATGGCCTTCGAGGTCGGCGCCGAACTGCGACCGCCAGCGCCCGATCACAAGACGCACGACCTCGCGCTCCAGCATGCGACGGATTTCGAAAATCTCCCGCGCCTGGTCCAGCGTCGGCTTGGCGGTGGTCGCGGTGCGCCGCGGCGGGGCGTCGACCAGCCCTTCCGACTGCATCTGTGCCAGAACTTCGCGCACCAGCGTCCGGCTCATGCCAAAGCGGACGCCGAGTTCGTCTTCCGGCAGCTTGGTGCCGGGCGGGAGCGCCTGTTCGATGATGGCCTGCCGCAGCGCCTGACAGGCCAGATCGACGCGGGTGGATTTCTTGCTCATCAGCGTTCCGCCGAGGTCCACGCGTTGCCGGTCCACATTGACCGCCGAAATCTGGTGTACGATATCACCGATAATTGTACACCAAATGCGGAAATAATAGCCGACGCGCGCGAATAAACGGCAGCAGTTCGCTCAAAGTTTGCGCTCGATCAGGCGCTAAAAGCGACGATAATCATTTCAGACGGCCACTCGCCGGTGGCTCAAAACTGTATACAAGATTTGCTTCTGGGGTATGCTTGGGAGGCGGTTAAATGGCGGAAAACGTGATCAAATTGCAGCTCAACCAGCAGCAGCTTGAATTGATGGATCGCACCATCGCCCGCGGCGTTGCGCCCGACCGCGTCGCCCTGGTTCGCCTGGCGATTCGCGAATACGCGGCTGCACGCCAGGCCGAGACGAATGCGAAGCCGAACGATCTGGAGCCGCAGCGATGAGCGAGCGCCGGATTCTGTTCGAACATGTTCTGGAGCCCGGCACCGGCAAGGCGATCGAACTCCTCAAGGGGCAGATCCTGCGCATCGAACAGGTCGAAGGCGGCCAGTGCGCCGACTTCAACTGTTTCAACCTGCATGACTACAAGGAATTCATGCATTGCGGGCGCACCCGCACCGTGCACGGCTTTCATCCGACCAAAGGCACCTTCATGTGGTCGGCGCCGCCGCGCGAGCGCGCGATGCTCTATATTCTGGAAGACACGGTGGGACGCAACGACGTGCTGTTTCCCCGTTGCAGCGCCTACGTCTATGAGGCGTCCTACGGCTTTTCGGTGCACACCAATTGCCACGACATCCAGGCCGAGGCGCAGCGCGAATACGGGCTGACGCCGGACGACGTGCACGATTCCTTCAACCTGTTCATGTGCACCGGCGTCGATCAGGACGGCCACGCCTACATGACGCGGCAAACCACGAAGGCAGGCGATTATGTCGATCTGCTCGCGCTGATGGACGTGCTGGCGGTGCCGAATGTCTGCGGCGCCGACGTGATGCGCACCAGCAATTTTGCGCTCAAGCCGCTCAAGCTCACCGTGTTCGCCGCGACGGAAACGGATCTCGCGCGCGTGCCGAAGACGCCTGTGCTCGCAAGCCAGCGCACGCCGAAGGATTTTCGCAATCCCACGATCAAGACCGACCGGCCGCTGCGCCGCGATCCCGCCTACAGCCCCGAGTTTCCGAACACGCCGATCCGCGTGACCGAGCTTCCCGTCACGTTGTCACCAGAGGAGTTCGCGGCCTTCCAGTCGGTCAAGCGCGCCGACATCTATGGCGGGGACGACGCGGCGGCGCTGCGTGATCTGCTATTCTCCTGGTGGGAGGAGCGTTTCCTGCAGGCCCATGCCGGTGCGCCGTCGATCGAGGGCGAATGATGGACGCGATGGCGAAAGCGCCTGGCGAGCAGCCGCACGACGTAACGTTCGATTTCCGCGAGCTATCGGCGCGCGACAAATACAAGCTGATGATCGGCACCGTGGTGCCGCGCCCGATCGCGCTGGTGACGACCGTCGATCTCAAGGGCCGGGTCAATGCCGCGCCGTTCAGTTTCTTCAACTGCCTGTCGGCCGACCCGCCGATCCTGGCGCTTGGCGTCGAAAATCATCCGGACATGCGCTTCAAGGACACCGGATTGAACATCCGCCTGACGGAGGTCTTCACCGTCAACATCGTCTCACACGCGATTGCGCAAGCGATGCATGTCTGTGGCGTGTCGTTCCCGCCCGACCGTGACGAGTTGCAGGCTGCGGGCCTCACCGCGATGCCCGGCAAGATGGTCGCTTCACCCTGGATCAAGGAAGCGCCGGCGGCGTTCGAGTGCCGGCGTCATCTCACGCTCGAGCTCGGCAAGTCACGGCAGATCATCCTGGGCGAGATTCTGTTCGCGCATTACCATTCCGACGTCGTCGATGCCGACCGGTTGCACATCGATCCCGCCAAACTCGACGCGATCGCGAGGCTCGGCGGCAACACCTGCTCGACTATCCGCGATCGCTTCGACATGCTGACGCCGACGCTGGACGATTTCAGGCCGGTCGAGGCGTGAGTCCTTGTTGCTCTACCGCTTCACCTCGGTTGCCACCGGCTGATCCTTGGCCTTGATGCGGATCACGATGGTTTTGGACACGCTATCAGTGGCGTTGCGGCCGAAATGCGGGGTATTCGGCGGGGTATAGATCGCCTCGCCGGCTTTCACGACCCTGGTGCCGACGCCGTCAATCTCGAAAGTCTGTTCGCCTTCGACAACGTAGGTGAGTTCGTGCCCCTCGGGGTGCATGT